>Ga0307517_10002504_pt1 | contig 29374 bp, 32 predicted proteins | sample 23_EM_MG_FD_194515 | JGI IMG/M metagenome (GOLD analysis project Ga0307517, IMG submission 194515) | Populus trichocarpa ectomycorrhiza microbial communities from riparian zone in the Pacific Northwest, United States - 23_EM | ecosystem: Host-associated > Plants > Roots > Unclassified | place... | reverse complement strand
CGCATTATAAAAAAAAAAAAATATAAAAAAAAAAGAAACGAAAGAAAAAAAAAGAACAAAAACGACCAAGAGATAGGCGACGCTTCTCGCAAACTTCTTCCCCCCCCCTACATTTCACATATAATCTCAACTTTACCCCGCTTTGCATCCGGATCAAACCCCACGCCCACTTTTCCTCGCCCTCTCGTCGCCATGGCGGACCCCCATAACCTCCCCCCAGGGAACGCAGCCTTTGGTAGGCTCTCAGCCCTCAACTCCCCACTCCCGTCGCGTTCAGGTACCCCCTCGACAGACTTCCCCGTCGAGTTCATGATAAGGCAACTCGCCCAGGCGAGGGGCGCCCTCAGGCTCAGCAACCAAGACTTCCCGGATCTCAGCCCAGACGCGCAGGCCGGCAGCCTCCCCATTGAGTCCATCACAATCGTTCTCCTCTCCCAGCTCGTCCAGGGCCTGGTGACCGTCTCACACGAGCGGAGCGGGGTAACCCAGGCGGTCGCAACCATCTTCGAGGAAAACGAGAACCTCAGGGAGGAGCTCCATGACATCTCCTCCCAACTCGCGAACCTCCCCCACACCCAAGAACAACAAACCGCTCCGCGGATCGCCGACCTCCAAGCATCCATACGTGACCTGTCACATCGTGTGTCAGCCCCGACCCCTGCCCCCCTAGCACCGGCCCCCCCCCCACAAAGAAACCCCCAGCCCCCTCCAACTGCCGGCCCCCCCCCTTCCAGGAAAGGGAAAGAAAGGGCCCGTGCACCACCCACACCTCCCGCAGCCGCGGCTGAAGACCCTAAATACCTCATACCATTCTACGATACGAGGCTTGGCAAGGCGTTCGGGGACCCCGAGAAGTACGCCAGGCTCTATCCAAACTCATACGAGGCCGGGGAATTCCGGAAGGGGAGGTACGACCTCGTCTCCTTCACCCCAGGCCACCTCCACCCTGACGTCCACCCCTCCCCCTCCTATGCGCAAGCTGCCTCCGGCTCAGGCTCGGGCGGCAAGGGCAACAGAAAAGCTGGGAAGCCTCCTTCCCCCCAACAAGTTGCGAGTGCGACGGCCCCTCCTGTTAAAAAGGGGCTGCCCTCCCTCCCAGGTGCCCAACGACGCTTCTTTGCTCCTCGCCAGTCCCCTTCTCCTCACCCGGACGCCCTCACCATTGCTGCCACCTTTCCCGACATAGCCGCTCGCCTCCTCCGCGAATCAAACTGCCTCCTCCCCCTCGGCTTCTCCGCTACTGTTAACCCTCGTGGCTCCCTCTCTCTGACCGTCACCGACAAAGCCACCCCCGCCGCCTCGTACACCCCTTACTTCGACTCCTTCACCAGGGCCCTCAACCAGTCCGTCCCAGTAGGGAACAACTCCTGGTGCACCCTCGTCCTCGCCCCCACAGCCGTTCAACTAGCCATCCACGGCCTCCCCCTACGGTTCCTCCCCCAAGATGAAGAGGAACTCTTCCCATATATCCGGCAAGCAATCCGCAACGACAAAGCGACCCACATTCTCTCAGCCAGGTACCTTAACCCTAGCAGAGATTCTAGGGAGACCAAGCAGGCCACTTCGGTGGTTATCACCGTTGACCCCCGCAAGGTTTCGGCCCTTGCTTCAGGGGTCGTCATCCTCTCTCAGATACGCAAGGTCGAACTTGCCTTCTCCTCCTCCCGAACCTCCCAGTGTAGAAACTGCTGGAGATACGGACACGCCCATCAACGATGCCCCGCCACCCACCCCACGTGCCCCATCTGTGCGCTTCATCATACTCGCGCGGCTCACAGATGCCAGAATCCGACCTGCCCCAGGAGCGGGAACAATAAGCCAGTCCCATCCTGTTGTCCGACCTCGCCCCCCCATTGCTATAACTGCGGTGGTGACCACACTGCCACATTCAGGGAGTGTCCGGCTAGACCTCCCCCGCCTGTCCCAACCAGAACCAACTCGCCTGCCCCCGGGCCAACCGGTCAAGACCCCATGGATTTGGCGGTCGATGGCGGCCCGACATCCACTACTCCCCCGCCCGGGGAGGGTCCCGATGAGGTGGACCTAACAACCCCCAGGCAGCCTCCCCCAGCCGGGCCATCTACGCGCCCTGGCACTACTCATGGTTTCGGTGGTCCTCTCCCCCTGGAGGAACCAAGCCCTTCCCCTGCACCTCGCGATCGTCGGGTTCGTCCCGGTAATGAATAACCGACCCACACCTACTAACCAGGGTCAAGGGCCGGCCCCTGCCCCTACGTTTCTTTCCATCGTTCAACATAACTGCCTTGGGAGCTGGGATGTTTTTCTTTCTTTGTTTGAGTCGTTCAAAGAAGCGACCACCTATCCTTCGATAGTCCTTTTGCAGGATCCGCCTGTCAATAAGGCTCACCTTCCTTCCTTTAATGGTTTTAAGTCCTTTTTTCCCCGAGTTAGGAAGCCACGCGTGGCTGCCTATGTTTATTTGTCTTTTCTTTCCAATTACACGGTGCTTCCCAGGTTCAAAGGGGTGGACGACGTCCTCGCCCTCGACATCTCCTCCAACGAGCCTCTCTTTAACACCGACTTCCACTCATTCAGGGTTATTAATGCTTACTCCACCAACACTGCTGACCATAGGGTCCACTCCGTTTCACCAGAAGTTCTTTTCCCCGATCTTAGGTTTCCCCTCCTAGTATTGGGCGACCTCAACATCCACAACCCCCTCTCGGACCCCCGACGCCACTTCTCATGTCGGGAAATTTCGTCCTCGACTCACTACTTTGAGAAAGCGGCAGAGTCCGGCTTCGCCCTCCTGAATCACCCGGGTGAGTACACGAGGTTTCCCCTAGTGGGCACCGCTCGCCCATCGGTCATAGATCTCTCCTTTGCAAACGCCCCCCTCCTCCCACTGATTAAGAGTTGGGAAGCTTCTCTCCCCTCAACAGGTTCCGACCACATACCAATAACAATCACCCTCGCATCGCCCTCCCCGAACCAAAAACCCCCGCGCCCACGCTGGGCAGACACGGACTGGGAAACCCTGGACCCGATCGTTAAGGCTTTCAAGGTCCCAGCCGCACCCCCATGCCCCACACCCCCGCAGGTGGACGAATGGATGTCGGAGTCGCTGAACCGACTGGTAGCTCTCCTCAAGGAACACACGCCTGTGTCCAGGCCTTCCCACCACTCCAAACCTTGGTGGACCCCACACCTTTCAACCCTCCGTCCTGAGTATCACAAGGCAGCAAGGGCGGCCAGAAAACACGACTCACCACGCATGCGGGAAATTGCCAGCTCCTCCAAGGCGGGGTATTTCAAGGCGATCAAGGCCGCTAAAAGCAAACACTGGTCCTCATTCCTGCTGACCGCCACCCCTCAGAGCCTTTGGACAGCCAAGAGGTTCGCCTATGGGCGGGCCCAGCCGGGTTTCCCCTCCCTCCCAGGGGCCGAGACCCCACAACAAATGAACAGTGTACTTCTGGAACACTTCTTCCCCCCCAAGGAACCCTTCTTCCCGCCTCCTAGGCTCAGGCCAAACAGGTCGGCACCCCCCCTCACGACGGACGAGATAGCCGCGGCTCTCTCAAAGTGCTCCCCGAGGTCGGCCCCAGGCCCAGACGGGGTACCCTACTCCACCTGGAAACAGGTCAACAAAGTCAACCCCTCAATCCTCCTCCACATACTTTCCCCGCTGGTCCTCCTGGGGTACCACCCCGCGTCGTTGAAGAGCTCGAATGGAGTAGTTCTCGACAAGCCAGGGAAGCCCTCCTACGAATCACCCTCCTCCTTCAGGATTATCGTCCTGATCCGAACAATCTCAAAGGTCCTCGAGAGGATCATTGCAGCCCGACTACTTGCGGCAGCCCGGCTCAGGGGACTGTTGCACCCCAACCAATGCGGTTCGCTCCCTGGGCTCAGCACGTATGACGCGTGCCTCACCCTCGCCAACGACGTCAGAACCCTACACAGACCCCGTCTAAAGGTCTCCTCCCTGTTTCTTGACATAAAAGCAGGGTTCGACAACGTCGACAACAACACTTTGGCCCGCATCCTGAGGGAGGGCGGGATACCCTCCTACCTGGTCTCCTGGGTTTCGTCCTTTCTAGGCGAGCGAAGCTGCACCCTAATTTTCCAGGGGGCACCAGGGACCCCAGCCCCAGTCAACGTCGGCGCTCCTCAGGGCTCCCCGATCTCCCCGCTCCTCTTCCTTCTCTACGTTGCGCCACTGCACTTCGGGATCCCTCGGGGATTGATGATATCGTATGTGGACGACTTCGCCCTCACAGTTGCTTCCCTTTCCTACCGTGGCAATATCCGCCGGCTCCAGGACCTGTTCGACAAGCTTGAAAGAAAGGCGGCCCGTTTAGGCGTCTCCTTCTCGGTTGCAAAGACAGAACTGATCCATTGGAGGACACCAAGCCAGAGGCACTCGCCGAAGTGCATCGCGCCTATCCAAATCAAAGGGGAGCTGTTTCACCCTGGAAACTCAATCCGGTGGCTCGGGTACTGGTTCACTCCGGCCCTTGACCCCGCTGCACATTTCTCGCGCCGCCTGGCCCTGGCCCAAGGGGCGTTCGCCCTAATTCGCCGCCTTAGCCCGCCCGGGGCGGGCCTCCCCCGTACCTATGCCATAGATTGGCAACGTCACTCGTCGCCCCCATCCTACTCTACGGCGCGGACCTGTTTACACCTAGCGTGGGTACGACAGCCCGCCTCGATACATTCTGGCGCCAGGTCCAGAGGTGGACCACAAACTGTTTCTCAGCTACGCCCACCGGGATACTTTCGGTGGAGTCTTGCCTCCCGCCCGTCTCCCTCATGATTGCCCACCGGCAGAGGCTGGCGGCGCTCAGGATAGTCGGCTCCCCTCCCAGCTTGAATCCGGCAACAGCCCGCATCCACCCCTCATACCCTTCACTCTCCGTCCACCGGGCACCTGACTCCTCGCGGGCAATAACCCGAGGCCTATCGTCCGTGTACCTCCCCCTGCACGGGAAAACGCCCCGACCGGTCCCCCCGATAAGAAACCACCTACTGGTGGATGCCGTGGCTCACCGGACAATACCCTTCACCCTTGGGGTATCTCGGATGCCCATGATCAACTCCCACCTTGTGTGCCCGGCCCCCGTCCTCCCGCCCAAGTCCTTGATGGACAGCACCTATTCCGCCCTAAAAAACAGGATAAGAGAAAAACTCGTCGTGGAATGGGCCTCCCTTTTCCCGACCCCGGGGTAGTACCTACACCTTCCCACGCTACAACCAAGGCCTTTCATGGGCTTGGGTAAGTTCGTCGCCGGGAGAATTCACCAGATGAGAGCCGGGAAAGGTTACCTGGCTGCCCACCCGACCTGGAGGTCCCCCGATGCCGATACCTCCTGCCCCCGCTGCGGCTTGGAACCGGAAACCTTCGAGCACGCCATCCTAGCCTGCCCCTCGAGACAGCACAGCAGGTCGCGCCTCCTCCACGGCGTCTCTGATGTCGGTCCCGGGGCCCCACTCTGGTCATCCCGCCCACTGCTAAAAAGGCTCGCCACCTACATAGGCGTAACCTCCACGGGATTCCCCCCCACCATGTTCCCGCCCACCACCCCCCCTTCTTCCCGCCCGCTTCCTCTCTCCCTCCCCAGGGTACCCCCTCCGGTTTTTCGAGTTTTTTCGTTGGCTGAGGTTTAGGGTTGTTGGGTTTTTTCTCCTTACTTTACTTTATGTAGGCTTTCCTTGCTAGACGACTAGGTTGTTGGTTGTACTTTCCTTGTTACATGTGGCGAATGGCCCGGCGGAGGAGAAACCTGCGCAATAGTGGATATTTACTGGTGCCGCGACTTTCTTTTGTTATATGTTTTGATTTATAGGTTTTGTTCTCTCCATAGCTAGCGCTGCATGAGGCTTTTTGTACCTAAAAAAAATGAACGCATGATTACAAAAAAAAAAAAGAAAAAAAAGAAACGCCCAAGAGATAGGCCACGAACCATCTCTCCTCCACCTCCGGCGATTGAAATCTCAACACCACGGGAAATCATCGTCACTATCCCCCACCCACCTCTCTTCCCCCATCATGGCTTCTGCCTAGGGGTTGACGTTAAGCCATCTTCCCTCCTCTCCTGAGGCACGCATGCCTCCCCTCCTTGGGGTTCTCGTTCCTGTTCATCGTTGACACCCGCTCATGAAGTTCGGTTCTCCCCCTTACCCCGCACTTGCTTTGCACCTCGCTTAGCATTTTGCACGGTCGGAAAGCTTCTCGCTTCGTTCACGGTCGGCGTTACGGTGTCGGACTCTCGGTCAAAGTAGGCCCCGGCTTGCTGGGCTTGTACCTCTGGTGGGGAAAGCCTCGGTTAGTAACATCACGGTCTCGTCCCGGTCTCGTCGTCGTCCCAAAAGCCCTTGCTATGGCCCGTTTGTCGGTTGTGGCTAGCCTGTTCGCGATCCTTCCTCTACCCCCCTCCCGGTTCTGTCCGCTGGCACCGTACCTGCCCCATAAGCTGGCACCTTACTGCTAACCCTCCTCCCCGGCTGGCACCCTACTGCTCCCCACCGGCTGGCACCCTACTGCTACTCACCGGCTGGCACCCTACTGCTCATCATCGTTGGCTGGCATCCCCTCTGCCCGGTGGCTCCGCTCGCCCACCTGCCTCTCTCCCTCCTGCGATTTACTCTACGGTCGCAAACCTCGCTTAGGTTACGGTTGATCATGGTATTGCACTGCCTCCTTGGTCTCTCCTAAACACCGACCCGTCGCCACCCTCCGGTCAGTCCCGACCATGAACCGGCCTGCCCCTTACGGTGACTAGCCGCGGGGCCTTTTGGTTAGGCATATTGGCAATAGTAGTTATACCTAGGCGTTTCTTTGCTTCTTTTCTTAGTGTTACCTAGGGGCCTGCTGAAGGGTTTGGGTCTCTCTCCTGTACGTTTCTATGAGTTGTTTCCCTACGTGTCTGAGGTGCGAGTCTTTGGTGCTAGGCGGGGGAGGTTTCTTCTATGGTCTCGGGGGGTTTGATTTTTCCTATGACGAGGTGAAGCGGGCGGGACGACGTTTGCTTATAGGTTTTTTATCTCCATAGCTAGCGCTGCATGAGTCTTTTGTACCTTTAAACATAATAACGATTGATCACAAAAAAACGAAAAGAAAAGTAAAAAAAAAAACGACCAAGAGATAGGATCTTCACGCAACCATCTAAGTACTTTTCTATACTTAAGATATTGCAATACGATTACCTTTACTCTCTTTCTATACACTTCTCCTCTGCCAAAGCCTACGCCTCAAGAACCCCGAGACTATTGTGATAGTCTTGACGGGCCGCTCAGACATAGGACTATTGTCATAGTTCTATTAATCACGACAACCCACTCATCCTACTATCAGACGAGATAGTATCCTTCGACGGACCGATCAGACTAGCAAGCCAGTTCCGTACTATCTGAAGAGATAGTATTTCCCTACGCCCGTTATAAAAAAGAAGACTTGCTTACTATAGGAAACCACTGTCGTTGCCTGTTGCCTAACTACCTAACAATAGAATTGTTACAACAGGTCACGTATGGATGCTTGGAGATCGGCGATCCCCGCAGAGGTCTGATTTTCTTGGCTGTGGGGGATGTTCGTGAGCAGAGAGGACATGTCATGGAGCTCCTCCCTGAGGTTCTCCATTTCCTCGGAGATGGTTGCGACCGCCTGGGTTACCCCGCTCAGCTCATGTGAGACGGTAACAAGGCTCTGGACGAGCTGGGAGAGGAGAACGATGGTGATGCACTCGATGGGGAGGGCGCCGGCCGAGGGGTCTGGGCTGAGGTCAGGGAAGTCTTGGTTGCTGAGCCGAAGGGCGCTCCTCGCCTGAGCGTGTTGCCTCATCATGAACTCGATGGGGTGATCGGTTGAGGGTGTACCTGAACGCGACGGGAAGGGAGAGTTGAGGGTGGAGAGCCTACAGAAGGCCTGGTTCCCTGTGGGGAGATTATGGGGGTTTGCCATAGCTGCGAGCAGGCGAGGAAAGGTGGGAGAGGGTTTTGCTCCGGACACAAAGCGGGGTAAGGTTGAGATTGTATGTGACATGTAGGGGGGGGGAAAGAGTTTGCGAGAAGCGTGTCGTATCTCCTGGTCGTTTGTTTTTTCTTTTTTTTGTAATCATGCGTGATTTGTTTTGAGGTACAAACAGCCTCATGCAGCCCTAGCTATGGAGAGAAAAAAACCTATAAACAATAGCCACGACCTGCTTCACCTCTTCATGGCAAAAATCACGCACACCGAATCTATAGGAAAAGTCCCCCTCGCCTAGCACCTAAGATGAACACCTCAGACACGTAAGGAAACAATACATAGAAACGTACAGGTAGGGAGACCCAAACCCTTCCGCAGGCTTACCAAAACAAAAGAAAAGACTCCAACGGCCAGAAACACTGCCCGCCGGGAGAGGATTGGTGATCGGTGACATAGGAAAACTCAAGTAGAGGGCCCACCGAAACCATGTTGTACGGTCACGCAGGTCATTACATTGATCCAAGGGGTTGGACAAAGCCAGGGAGCCAGCGCGATACCACCACTAGGCGTAACCGAGGAGGGGCCAACCGATCAGAAGGGTAGATAGCGAGCTGAGCCACCGGGCACAGGTGATGCCAGCCAACGAGGATGAGCAGTAGGGTGCCAGCCGGTGAGTAGCAGTATGGTGTCAGCCGGTGAGTAGCAGTATGGTGCCAGCCGGTGAGTAGCAGTATGGTGCCAGCCGGTGAGTAGCAGTAGGGTGCCAGCCAGTGATGAGCAGTCGGGTGCCTGCCGGGGAGAGGATGGTAGCAGTACGGTGCAGGCGGACAGAACCGGGAGGAGGAGGGAGGAAGGATTGCGAGCAAGCTAGCCGCGGCCAACAAACGGGCCATAGCAAGGGCTTTTGGGACGACGACGAAACCAACCGGGACCGTGATGTGACTAACCGAGGCTTTCCCCATCAGAGGTACAAGCCCAGCAAGCCGAGGCCTACTTCGACCGAGAGTCCGGCACCGTGACGCCAACGGTGAACCAAGCGAGAAGCTCTCCGACCATGCAAAATTCTAAGCGAGGTGCCAAGCAAATGCGGGGTAAGTGGGAGAACCGAACTTCATGAGCGGGTGTCAACTATGAACAGGAACAAGAATCCCAAGGAGGGGAGGCAGGCGTGCCTCAGGAGAGGAGGGAAGATGGCTTAACGTCAACCCCTAGGCAGTAGCCATCGTGGGGGAAGAGAGGTCGGTGCGGGAAAGTGACAATCATTTGTCGTGGTGTTGAGATTTCAATCGCTGGAGGTGTTGTTGCAATGGTTCGTGTCCTATCTCTTGGTCGCTTATTTATTTATTTTCTTTTTCTTTTTTTTTGTAATCATGCGTTCATTGTTTCTTAGGTACAATAAGCCTCATGCAGCACTAGCTATGGAGAGAACAAAACCTATAAATCAAAAATACATAAGAAAAGAAAGTCACGGCACCAATTTAAATATCCACTATGGCGAAGGTTTCTCCTGCGCCGGGCCTCTGGCCACGTACACAAGGAAAGATACAAACTAACGAAGGTTTGACTCAAGTAAGGACAGCACACACAAGGTTTGCAGGAAAAATTACCACCAGGCCTAAACCTCGGCTAACGAAAAAATTGAAACGCCGGGGGGGCTACCGCTAGTGGTGAGAGGGGCAGTGGGGGCGAGGAGGGGGGACTATTTGGCAGAAACATCGTAGGTGGGAATCCGCTGGAGGTGACACTGATGAAGGTGGCGAGCCTTTTGAGAAGTGGGAGGGAGGACCAAAGGGGAGCGTCCTGACCAACGCTCGAAACGCCGTGGAGTAGGCGTGGGCGAGCGCCCTGTCTGGAGAGGCAAGTGAGGATAACGTGTTCGAACGTCGCGGGCTCAAGGCGACAGCGGAGGCAGGAGGTGTCGGCAGCGGGGGACCTCCAGCTCGCGTGGGCGGCCAGGTTCCTCTTTCCCGCCCTCATCCTGTGGATTCTTCCTGCTATGAACTTGCGCAGGCCCATAAAGGGCCGCGGGCTCATGGCGGGGAGGTGGTGGTAATATCCTGGTGTCGGGAGGAGACCTGCCCACTCGGCGAGGAGGGCCTCCCTGACCCTCTTCTTCAGGGCGGAGTAGGTGTTGTCCATCAGGGACCGCGGAAGGGCCAAGGGGGCCGAAGACACAAGGTGTGAGTTGATCATGGGCATCCTAGACAGCCCATGGGTAAAAGGGATGGTTCTGTGGGCCACCGCATCTATCGGCAGATGGTTCCTCAGGGGGGGGACGGGCCTCGGGGTTTTCCAATGGAGAGGGAGATACACAGACGAGAGCCCCCTTGTTAGGGCCCTCGAGGAGTCATGTGCCCGGTGGGCAGAGAGGGAGGGGAAGGATGTGTGGAGGCGTGCTGTTGCTGGGTTTAACTCCGGCGGGGAGCAAACAACCCGAAGCGGCGCCAGTCTTTGTCCTTGGGAGATTAGGAGAGCGACCGGGTGGAGGCAAGATTCCACCGCAAGAATCCCAGTAGGGGTGGCTGAGAAGCAGTTCGTAGTCCATCTGTGGACTTTGTGCCAAAAGGTGTTCAGGCGCACCATGGCGCCTGCACTGGGTGTGAAGAGGTCCGACCCATAAAGTAGGATGGGGGCGACGGAGGACGTTGCTAGCCGGTGGCATAGGTATGGGGCTAGGCACGCCCCGCGGGGGCTAAGGTGTCTGATGAGGGTAAAGGCACCCTGGGCGAGGGCCTGTCGGTACGAAAAGTGGGCGGAAGAGTCGAGAGCAGGAGTGAACCAGTACCCGAGCCACCTAAGCGAGTCGCGGGGCCGGAACAGCTCTCCTTTGATCTGAATGGGGGAAAGGCACCTTGGTGAGTTTCTCTGGCTGGGGGTCCTCCAGTGTATGAGTTCTGTTTTGGCGACCGAGAAGGAGACCCCTATGCGGAGGGCCTTAGGTTCTAGCTTCTCAAACAGTTTCTGGAGGCGGCGGATGTTGCCCCTGTAGGAAGGTGAGGCGGCAGTGAGCGCGAAGTCGTCAAAGTATTAGATCATCAGACCACAAGGGACTTTGAAGTGAAGGGGCGAAATGTAGAGGAGGAAGAGAAGAGGGGAGATCGGTGAGCCTTGCGGGGCTCCGACATTCACGGGGGCTGGGGACCCTGGGGCCCCTTGAAAGACTAGGGTGCAGCTTCGTTCTCCCAGGAAGGACGAGACGCAGGAGTCCAGGTAGCGGGGGATACCGCCCTCCCTCCGGATGCGGGCAAGAGTCGAGTTGTCGACGTTGTCGAACCCTGGTTTGATGTCCAGAAACAAGGACGAGACCTTGAGGCGGGGTCTCTGAAGGGTTTTCACATCGTTGAAAAGGGTGAGGACCGCATCATAGGTGCTCAGTCCAGGCAGTGAGCCGCATTGGTTGGGGTTCAGCATGCCCTTTGATCGGGCTGCCAGGAGGAGGCGGGACGCAATTATCTTTTCCAGGATTTTGGAGACCGGGCGGATTAGGACAATTATCCTGAAGGAGGCGGGGGACTCGTAGGAGGGTGTCCCTGGCTTGTCGAGTACTATCCCAGTTGACCCTTTCAGGGAGGCGGGGTGATATCCCAGGCTGACTAGTGGGGAGAGGATCTGGAGGAGGATGGAGGGGGTTTCCCTGCTGACTTGCTTCCAGGTGGAATAAGGAATCCCGTCTGGACCCGGGGCTGACGTGGGTGAGCACTGGGAGGGGGCTGTCACTATCTCCTCATGCGTTAGTGGTGGCGCTTTTGTATCACGCCGCAACCTGTGGGGGGGAGAGAATGGTTCCTTCTGGGGGAAGAAAGGGTCCAACTTGACCTTCCTATCTCTTGGTAGTGTTTTTTTTGTTTTTTGTTTTGTAATGATGCGTTATTTGTTTCTAGGTACAAAAGGCCTTATGCAGCGCTAGCTATGAAGAGAAAAAAACCTATAAATGCAAACCCACCGCCGGCTTCACCTCTTCAGGGGAAAAATCAAACACCCCGAGTCCTTAAGGAAAGTCTCCCCCGCCTAGCACCTAAGATAATATACCCAAGACACGTAAGGAAACAATACATAGAAACGTACAGGTAGAGAGACCCAAACCCTTCAGCAGGCTCCCCAAAACAAAACAAACGACGGCTGTTCTAAGGCCCTTGCGGGGCCTGAGGGAGAGGATAGATGATCGCCGACACGGGAAAACACGGGAACTGTTGGCCCACAAGAACCACTCGCGCGGTCGCGCAGGTCATTACATTGATCCACGGCGTTGGTCCATAGCCACGGAGGATGTGCTATACAACCACTAGGAGTAACTGAGGAAGGGTGAACGATCGGAGGGGGAGGAGGGCGAGCGGAGCCACCGGGCAGAGGGGATGCCAGCCAGGAAGGTGAGCAGTAGGGTGCCAGCCGGTGGGTAGCAGTAGAGGGCCAGCCGGTGGGGAGCAGTGGGGTGCCAGCCTGGGAGGAGGATTAGCAGTAAGGTGCCAGCTTATGGGGCAGTACGGTGCCAGCGGACGGAACCAGGAGGAGGGTAGAGGAAGGCTCTCGAGCGGGCTGGCCACATCCGACTAACGGGCCATACCAAGGGCTTTTGGGGCGACTGCGAAAACGAGCGGGACCGTGATGTTACTAACCGAAGCTTTCCCCATCAGAGGTGCAAGCCCAGAAGAACCAAAGCCTTGCTGCGACCGAGAGTACGGACGCCATATCACTCACCGTTATTGAGCAAAGAAGCTTTCCAACCGTGCAAAATGCTAAGCGAGGTGCAAGGCAAGTGCGTGGTAAGGGGGAGAACCGAACTTCATGAGCTGGTGTCAACGATGAACGGGAACAAGAACCCCAAGGAGGGGAGGGATGCGTGCCTCAGGACAGGAGGGAAGATGGCTTAACGCCAACCCCTAGGCAGTAGCTATCATGGGGGAAGAGAGGTGGGTGGCGGAAAGTGACGATGATTTCCCTGGTGTTGAGATTTCAATTGCCGGAGGTGTACGAGAGATGGTTCGTGTCGTATCTCTTGGTCGTTTTTGTTTTTGCTTTTTTTTGTAATCATGCCTTATTTGTTTCTAGGTACAAAAAGCGTTATGCAGCGCGAGCTATGAAGAAAAAAAAACCTATAAATGCAAACCCACCGCCGGCTTCACCTATTCAGGGGAAAAATGAAACACCCCGAGTCCATAGGAAAAGTCTACCCCGCCTAGCACCTAAGATAGTATACCCCAGACACGTGAGGAAACAAAACCTAGAAAGGTAGAGGGAGAGAGACCCAAACCCGTCAGCAGGCTCACCAAAACAAATGAAACCGCCTGTTCGAAGACCAGAAACGCTGGCCTAAGGGGGGTGGATAGGGGATCGGCGACAGAGGAAAACTCCAGCAGAGGGCCCACCGGAACCATGATGTACGGTCAGGCAGGTCATTACATCGATCCAAGGCATTGGACACTAGCCACGGAGGCAGTGCGATATACCACGGCTAGGCATAACCGAGGAGGGGCCAACCGATCGGAAGGGTAGAAGGCGAGCGGAGCCACCGGGCAGAGGGGATGCCAGCCAACGACGATTAGCAGTAGGGTTCCAGCCGGTGAGCAGCAGTAGGGGGCCAGCCGGTCATCAGCAGTAGGGTGCCAGCCGGTGATTAGCAGTAGGGTGCCAGCCAGGGAGAGGATGGTAGCAGTATGGTGCAAGCGGACACAACTGGGAGGAGGAGAGAGGCAGGATCGCGAGCAAGCTAGCCGCAGGCAACAAACGGGCCATAGCAAGGGGTTTTGGGACGACGACGAAACCCACCGGGAACGTGATGTGACTAACCGAGGCCTTCCCCATCAGAGGTAGAAGCCCAGCAAGCCGAGGCCTACTGCGACCGCGAGTCCGGCACCGTGACGCGGACCATGACCCAAGCGAGAAGCTTTCCGACCGAGCAAAATGCTAAGCGAGGTGCAAAGCAAGTGCGGGGTGAGGGCGAGAACCGAACTTCATGAGCGGATGTCAACGATGCACAGGAACAAGAACCCCATGGAGGAGAGGCATGCGTGCCCCAGGACCGGAGGGAAGATGGCTTAACGTCAACCCCTAGGCAGTAGCTATGATCGGGGAAGAAAGGTGGGTGGGGGAAAGTGACGATGATTTCCCTAGTGTTCAGATTTCAATCGCCGGAGGTGGAGGAGACAGGGTTCGTGGGCGTATCTCTTTGTTGTTTTTCTTCTGTTTTTCTTTTTGTAATCATGCGTTATTTGTTTCTAGGTACAAAAACACTTATGCAGCGCTAGCTATGAACAGAAAAAAACCTATAAATGCAAACCCACCGCCCGCTTCACCTCTGCATTGCAAAAATAAAACACCCCGAGTCCATAGGAAAAGTCTCCCTCGCCTAGCACCTAAGATAATATACCCCAGACACGTAAGGAAACAATACATAGAAACGTACAGGTAGAGAGACCCAAACCCGTCAGCAGGCTCCCCAAAACAAAAGAAACGACGGCTGTTCTAATGCCCTTTCGGGGCCTGAGGGAGAGGATCGATGATTGCCGACGGGGGAAAACACGGAAAGCGGGGGCCCACAAGAACCACTCGCCTGGTTCTGCAGGTCATTACATCGATCCAAGGCGTTGGTCCATAGCCACAGAGGTAGTGCTATACCAGGACTAGGCATAACCGGGGAAGGGTCGAACGATCAGAGTGGGAGGAGGGCGAGCGGAGCCACGGAGCAGAGGGGATGCCAGCCAGGAAGGTGAGCAGTAGGGTGCCAGCAGGTGAGTAGCAGGAGGGTGCCAGCCCGACGGGGGGGAGGAGCAGGGTGCCAGCCGGGGGAGGAGTTTTTAGCAGTATGGTGCTAGCTTAAGGGGCAGTACGGTGCCAGGGGACGGAACCGGGAGCGGGGTAGAGGAAGGATCGTGAACTGGCTAGCCACAACCGACTAACGGGCCATAGCAAGGGCTTTTGTGACGACAGCGAAACCAAGCGGGACAGCAATGTTACTAACCGAAGCTTTCCCCATCAGAGGTACAAGCCCAGTAGAACCGAAGCCTTACTTCGACCGTGAGTCCGGACGCCATATCGCCCTTGGTGAACGAAGCGAGAAGCTCTCCGACCGTGCAAAATGCTAAGCGAGGTCCACAGCAAGTGCGGGGAAAGGGCAAGAACTGAATATCATGAGCAAGTCAACGACAAATGAGCACGAGAACCCCAATGAGGGGAGGCCGACAGGCCTCAGAAGAGGAGGAAAGGTAGCTTAACGTCAGCTCCTAGGCTGTAGCCATCGTGGGAGAAGAGAGGTGGGTGGGGCGATGTGACGATGCTTTCTCGTGGTGTTGAGATTTCAATCTCCTGTGGTGGAGAGGAGATGGTTCGTGGCATCTCTTGGTCGTTTTTTTTTTCTTTTTCTTTGTAATCATGCGTTATTTGTTTCTAGGTACAAAAAGCCTTAAGCAGCGTTAGGTATGAGGAGAAAAAAACCTATTAGCCGAATAACAACCGCCCGCTTCACCTCATGATAGCAAAAATCAAACCCCCCGAGACCATAGAAGAGACATCCCCCGCCTAGCACCTAAGACTCGCACCTCAGACACGTAGGGAAACATCTTATAGAAACGTACAGGAGAGAGACCCAAACACTTCAGCAGGCCCCCTGGTACCACGAAGAAAAGAATCAAAGAAATGACGAGATGTAACTACTATTGCCAATATGCCTAACCAAAAGGCCCCACGGCGAGTCGCCGGATGGGGCAGGCCGTTTCAGGGTCGGGACTGACCGGAAGGTGGCGACGGGTCGGCGTTTAGGAGAGACCAAGGCGGCAGTGCAATACCATGATCAACCGTAACCTAAGTGAGTTTTGCGACGGTAGAGTAAATCGCATGGAGGAGAGAGAAGGTAGGCGAGCGGAGCCACAGGGCATAGGGGGTTCCAGCCAAGGACGATGAGCGGAAGGGTGCCAGCCGGTGAGTTGCAGTACGGTGCCAGCCAAAGGCGAGCAGTAGGCTGCCAGCCGGGGGAGGAGTTGGAGCAGTAAGGTGCCAGCTTGTGGGGCAGTACTGTGCCAGCGGACTGAACCGGGAGGGGGGTAGAGGCAGGATCGCGAGCAGGCTAGCCACAACCGACTAACAGGCCATAGCAAGCGCTTTTGGGACCACAGCGAAACCGAGCGGGACCGTGATGTTACTAACGGAAGCTTTCCCCATCAGAGGTACAAGCCCAGCAGAACTGAAGCCTTACTTCGACTGAGAGTCCGGACGCCATATCGCCGACTGTGAACGAAGCGAGCAGCTTTCCGACCGTGCAAAATGCTAAGCCAAGTGCCAAGCCAGTGCAGGGTAAGGGGGAGAACCGAACTTCATGAGCGGGTGTCCATGATGAACAGGAACCAGAGCCCGAAGGAGGGGACGCACGGGTGCCCCAGGAGTGGTGGGATAATGGCTTAACGTCAACCCCTAGGCAGAAGCCCTGATGGGGGAAGAAAGGTGGGTGGGGGAAAGTGACGATGATTTCCCGTGGTGTTGAGATTTCAATCGCGGGTGGTGGAGGAGAGATGGTTCCAGGGCTATCTCGTGGTCCTTTTTTTATGTCTTTTTTTTTTTATTATGTATTCATTGTTAAGGTACAAGAACTCGCATGCATCGTGAGATATGGCGTAAAGAAAACCTTAATTCCAACAACTGCCCGCTTCACCTCTTCACGGGAAAAATCAAACACCTCGAATCCATATGAAAATTCCCCCTCGCCCAGCTCCTAGGACAATAATACCCCAGACACGTAAGGAAACAATTCAGAGAGACGTACAGGAGAGAGACCCAAACCCTTCAGCAGGCTCCCCTTAAAACAAAGAAAGGATTGGCTCGCGAAGGCCCGATTGGGCCCGGGGGGGAAGGATATGTGATCGCCGTTACGCGAGAAAACCACTGAACTTGTGGGCCGACATTGTAACCATAAAGGTACGGTCGCGCCGGTAATTACATCGATCCAAGGCATTGGACACCAGGCAAGCAGATAGTGCAATACCACGAGTAGGCGTAACTTCGGAGTGGACAGACGATCAGCGAGGATGAGAGAGCAGTAAGGTGCCAGCTGCTGTAGCAGTAACGGTGCGAGCGGACCTAACCGGGAGGTGGGAAAAGGAAGGATCGCGAACAGGCTAGCCACAACCTACAAACGGGCCATAGCAAGGGCGTTTGCGACGACGACGAAACCGAGCGGGACCCTAATGTTACTAACCGAGGCTTTCCCCATCAGTGGTACAAGCCTAGCAAGCCGAGGCCTACTTTGACGGAGAGTCCGACACCGTAACGCCGACCGTGAACGAAGCGAGAAGCTTTCCGACCGTGCAAAATGCTAACCAGGTGCAAAGCAAGTGTGGGGTAACGGGGAGAACTGAACATCATGAGCGAATCAACGATGAACGAGAACTAGAACCCCAAAGAGGGGAGGCCGACAGGCCTCAGATGAGGAGGAAGGTTGGCTTAATATCAACTCCTAGGCAGTAGCCATCGTGGGAGAAGAGAGGTGGGTAGGGGAAAGTGACGATGATTTCTCGTGGTGTTGAGATTTCAATCGCCGGAGGTGGAGGAGAGATGGTTCGTGGCTATCTCTTGGTCGGTCTTTTTTCTTTTTTTTCTTTTTTTTGTAATCATGCGTTCATTGTTTTAGGTACAAAAAGCCTCCTGCAGCGGTAGCTATGGAGAGAACAAAACCTATAAATCAAAACAAATAACAAAAGAAAGTCATGGCACCGATTAATGATCCCCTATCGCGCAGGTTTCTCTTCCGTTGGGCCATCGGCCACATATAACAATGAAAGCACAAACTAACAACTTAGTTGTCTAGAAAGGAAAGCACAATTAAGACAAAGGAGAGAAAACCCAACGACCCTATACCTCAGCCAACGAAAAAGCCACGAAAAACCCGGGGGGGCACCCAGGGGGGCGAGAGAGGAAGCAGGAGGGAAGAGGGGGGAGTGGTGGGTGGGAACATCGTGGGGGGAAATCCCGTGGAGGTGAAGCCTATGAAGGTGGCGAGTCTTTTTAAAAGAGGGAGGGATGACCAAATTGGGGCTTCGCGACCGACATCAGTAACGCCGTGGTGGCGGCTCGACCTGCTGTGGTGTCTCGAGGGGCAAGATAGGATGGCGTGCTCAAAGGTTTCAGGTTCCAAGCCGCAACGGGGGCAGCAGGTGTCGGCGTCGGGGGACCTCCAAGTCCGGTGGGCGGCCAGATAACTTTTTCCGGCTCTCATCTGGTGGATCCTCCCGTCAACGAACTTGCCCAAGCCCATGAAAGGCCTCGGGTTCAGTGCGGGAGGGTGCAGGCAGTACCCTGCGGTCGGGAAAAGGGAGGCCCACTCCTCGAGGAGTTTCTCTCTTACTCGCTTCTTCAGGGCGGAGTAGGTGCTGTCTATCAGGGACTGGGGCGGGAGGACGGGGGCAGGGCACACCAGGTGGGAGTTGATCATAGGCATGCTAGATAGCCCGAGGGTGAAGGGTTTTGTCCGGTGAGCCACGGCATCTATTGGCAGGTGGTTTCTTATCGGTGGGACAGGTCGGGGCGTCTTCCAGTGTAGGGGGAGGTAAACGGACGATGGGCCTCTGGTCACGGCCCGTGAGGAATCAGGCGCCTGATGGGCCGAGCTCCAAGGGAACCAGGGGTGAAGGCGGGCTGTCGCTGGATTCAAGCTAGGGGGGAGCAGACCACCCTGAGAGCTGCCAGTCTTTGCCGGTGGGCGATCAGGAGGGAGACAGGTGGGAGGCAGGACTCCACCGAGAGTATCCCGGTGGGCGTAGCCGAGAAGCAGTTTGTGGTCCACCTTTGGACCTTCCGCCTGAACGTATCGAGGCGGGCTGTCGTTCCCACACTAGGTGTGAACAGATCCGCGCCGTAGAGTAGGATGGGGGCAATCAACGATGTTGCCAATCTGTGGCATAGGTAGGGGGGGAGGCCCGCACCGGGCGGGCTGAGGCGACGAATGAGGGCGAACGCACCCTGAGCAAGGGCCAGGCGCCGCAAGAAATGTACAGCGGGTCAAGGGCCAGAGTGAACCAGTACCCGAGCCAGCGGACAGAGTTGCCGGGGCGAAACAGTTCCCCTCTGATTTGAATAGGTGAGACGCACTTCGGCGAGTGTCTCTGGCTGGGGGTCCTCCAATGTATTAGTTATGTCTTCGCTACCGAAAAGGAGACGCCTAGGGGCGACGCCTTTCTTTCCAGCCTGTCGTACAGATCCTGGAGCTTGCGGATATTGCTGCGATAGGAGAGGGAGGCCACCGTGAGGGCGAAATCATCTACGTATGAGATCATCAGACCCCGCGGGATCCCCAAATGTAGTGGCGCAACGTAGAGAAGAAAGAGGACTTGGGAGATCGGAGAGCCCTGGGGGGCACCGACGTTGCTGGTGCTGGGGTCCCTGGGGCCCCTTGGAAGACTAGGGTGCAGCTTGGTTCACCCAGAAAAGATGAAACCCAGGAAACCAGGTAGTGGGGTATCCCGCCTTCCCTGAGGATCCGGGCTAATGTTTTGTTATTGACGTTGGCGAACCCTGCTTTTATGTCGAGGAACAGGGAGGAGACCTTGAGACGGGCCCTCTGCAGGGTTCTGACGTCGTTGGTGAGAGTGAGGCACGCGTCATAGGTGCTGAGCCCAGGGAGCGAACCGCATTGGTTGGGGTGCAACAGCCCTCTGAGCCAGGCTGCCGCTAGTAGGCGGGTTTCTATAATCCTCTCGAGGATCTTCGAGAACTTTCGGATCAGGACGATTATCCTCAAGGAGGAGGGCGATTCGTAGAGGGCTTCCCCGGCTTGTCAAGAACCACGCCATTCGAGCCTTTCAACGATGCGGGGTGGTCCCCCTGGAGGACCAGCGGGGCAAGTATATTGAGGAGGATTGATGGGTTGATCTTGTTGACCTGTTTCCGGGACGAGTATGGTATCGCGTCCGGGCCCGGGGCCGAGTTCAGGGAGCACTTGGAGAGAGCCGCAGCTATCTCTTCTGTCGTTAGGGGGGGTGCCGACCTGTTTGGCCTAAGCCTAGGTTGCGGGGAGAAGGGCTCCTTAGGGGGGAAGAAGTGGTCCAGAAGAACATTGTTCATTTGTTGAGGGGTCTCCGCCCCTGGGAGGCAGGGGAAGCGCGGCTGGGCACGCCCATAGGAGAACCTCTTAGCCTTCCAAAGGCTCTGGGGGGTGGCGGCCAGCAGGAAGGAGGACCAGTGTTTGTTTTTAGCCGCCTTGATTGCCTTGAAATACCCCGCCTTGGAGGTGCCGGCATCTTCCCGCATGTGTGGGGGTGTCGTGCTTTCTGGCCGCTCTGGCAGCCTTGTGATACTCACGACGGAGGATTGTCAGGTGGGGGGTCCACCAAGGTTTGGAGTGATGGGAAGGCCTGGATACTGGCGTATGCTCTTTGAGGAGGGATACCAGACGGTTTAACGATTCTGACATCCATTCGTCCAGTTGCGGGGGGGTGGGGCACGAGGGAGCGGCCGGGACCTTGAAACCCTTAACTATCTGGTCCAGGGTTTCCCAGTCGGTGTCTGCCCAACGCGGGCGCGGGGGTTTGTGGCTCAGAGAGGGTGCGGCGAGGGTAATTGTTATGGGTACGTGGTCGGAACCCGTCGAGGTGAGGGAAGGTTCCCAACTCTTAATCCGGGGAAGGAGGTGGGGGTTTGCAAAGGCGAGATCGATGACCGAAGGGCGCGCTTTTCCCACCAAGGGAAACCTTGTGTACTCGCCTGGTGGGTTCAGGAGGGCGAAGCGGGATTCTGCCGCTTTCTCAAAATAGGGAGTCGAGGACGAGATCTCCTGATATGAGAAGTGTCGTAGAGGGTCCGAGAGGGGGTTGTGGATGGTGAGGTCCCCGAAGACTAGGAGGGGAAACCCAAGATCGGGGAAAAGAACTTCTGGCGAAACGGAGTGAACTCTGTTGTTGACAGTGTTGGTGGAGTAAGCATTAATAATCCTGAATGAGTCGAAGTCGGTGCCAAAAAGCGGCTCATTGGAGGAGATGTCGAGTGCAAGCAGATCGTCCACAGCCCTAAACGTGGGGAGCACCATGTAATTGGAAAGAAAAGACATATGAACGTAGGCAGCCACTCGCGGCTTCCTAACTGGGGGAAAGAAGGACTTGAAACCATTGAAGGAAGGAAGGTGAGCCTTGTTGACAGGTGGGTCCTGTAAAAGAACAATCGAGGGGTTGGTGGTCGCCTCTCTGAACGACTCAAACAAGGAAAGAAAAACATTCCAGCTCCCAAGGCAGTTATGTTGTATGAAGGAGAGAAACGCAGGTGCAGGGGCCGGCCCTTGACCTAGGGGGGGGGGCACAGGTTGATTATTCATTTCCGGGACGAACCCGACCAGTCAAAGGGGCAGGGGAGGGGCTGGGCTCCTCCAGGGCGAGAGGACCACCAAATCCGTGAGTAGCGCCAGGACGCGTGGAGGGTCCCGCTGGGGGAGGTTGCCTGAGGGTTACGAGGTCCACATCAAGGGGACCCGCCCTGGTCGGGGGAGTAGCGGGTGTAGGGCCCACATCGACCGCCAGATCCATGGGGTCTTGACCGGTTAGGGCAGGGTCTGGCGAGTTGGTTCTGGTGGGGACAGGCGGGGGAGGTCGAGCCGCACATTCCCTGAACGTGGCAGTGTGGTCACCACCGCAGTTACAGCAATGGGGGGGCGAGGTCGGACAACAGGATGGGACTGGGTTATTGTTCCCGCTCCTGGGGCAGGTTGGATTCTGGCATCTCTGAGCCGCGCGAGTATGGTGAAGGGCACCAATGGGGCACGTCGGGTGCGTGGCGGGGCATCGTTGATGGGCGTGTCCGTATCTCCAGCAGTTCTTGCACTAGGAGGTTCTGGAAGAGGAAAAGGCAAGTTCGACCTTTCGTTTCTGAGAGAGGATGACGACCCCTGAAGTGAGGGTCGATACGTTGTGGGGGTCGACGGTGAGAACCACCGAAGTGGCCTGCTTGGTTGCCCTAGAATCTCCGTCAGGGTTAAGGTACCTGGCTGAGAGAATCGGGGTCGCTTTGTCGTTGAGGATTGCTTGCCGGATATATGGGAAGAGTTCCTCTTCATATTGGGGGAGGAAACGTAGGGGGAGGCCGTGAATGGCTAGCTGAACGGCAGTGGGGGCGAGGACGAGGGTGCACCTGTGGTTTTCGCCTACTCGGAAGGACTGGTTGAGGGCCCTGGTGAGGGAGTCGAAGTAGGGGGCGTAGGATGCTGCGGGGGTGGCTTTGTCGGTGACGGTCAGGGAGACGGAGCCTCGATGAGGCAGTAACGTGCCAGCTCCTGTAGCGGTAACGGTGCAAGCAGTCAGAACCGGGAGGAGGTAGAAGGAATGATCGCGAACGGGCTAGCCACAACCGACAAACAGGCCATAGCAAGGGCTTTTGGGACGACGACAAAACGGAGGCGGGACCGAGATGTTACTAACCGAAACTTTCCCCATCAGAGGTACAAGCCCGGCAAGCCGAGGCCTACTTCGACCGAGCATCCAACACCGTAATGCTGACTGTGAACAAAGCGAGGACCTTTCCGGCCATGCAAAATGCTAAGCGAGGTGCAAAGCAAGTGCGAAGTAAGGAGGAGAACTGCACCTCATGAGCACGTCAAAGATGAACGGGAACAAGAACCCCAAAGAGGGGAGGCCGACACGCTTCAGATGAGCAGGGAAGAGGGCTGAACATCAACTCCTAGGCAGTAGCCATCGTGGGAGAAGAGAGGTGGATGGGGAAAAGTGACGATGATTTCTCGTGGTGTTGAGATTTCAATCGCCGGAGGTGAAGAGGAGATGGTTCGTGTCATCACCCACCTCCCATCTTTTTCCTCTACTCTTCTCTTGTTTTTTTGTTTTTTTTTGATATCATGCGTTATTTGTTTTAGGTACAAAAAGCCTTATGCAGCGTGAGCCATGAAGAGAGAAAAACCTATAAGTCACAACATCCGCCAGCTTCACCTCGTCATAGGAAAAATCAAACACCCCGAAACCATAGGTAAAGCCCCCCTTGCCTAGCACCTAAGATACTAATACCCCAGACCCCTAAGGAAACAATTCGTAGAAACGTACAGGTAGAGAGACCCAAACCCTTCAGCAGGCTACCCCTAACAGAAGAAAGTTTCGCTAAGGCCTCAAAACGTGGGCCTGAGTGAGAGGATAGTGATCGCGGGTTGGGGGAAAACCACTGGAATGTGGGCCGCCATCGTAACCATAGACGGTCACGCCGGTAATTACATCGTTCGACCAAGGCGTTGGCGGCAGCCACAGAGGCAGTGCAACCCCATGACTGGGCGTAACCGAGGAGGATCGCAACGATCGGAGAGGATACAGAGGCGAGCGGAGCCACCAGGCATTAGGGTGCCAGCCGGTTAGCAGCAGTAGGGTGCCAGCCAGTGAGTAGCAGTAGCGTGCTAACCAGGGGGGAGGTAACGCAGTAAGGTGCCAGCTAAGTGGGCAGTACGGTGCGAGCGGACTGAACCTGGAGGGGGAAGGAGGAAGGATCGAGAACGGGCTAGCTACAACCGACAAATGGGCCATCGCAATGGCTTTTGGGACGACAACAAGACCAAGACGAGACCGTGATGTTAGTAACCGACGCTTTCCCCAACAGCGGTACAAGCCCAGCACGCCGTGGCCTACTTTGACCGAGAGTCCGACACCGTAACGCCTACCGTGAACGAAGCTAGAAGCTTTCCGACCGTGCAAAATGCTAAGCGAGGTGCAAAGCAAGTGTGGGGTATGGGGGAGAACTGAACTTCATGCGCGAGTCAATGATGAACAGGAACAGCAACCCCGGGGGGGGGGGCGGCCGGGGGGCCGCAGAATGGGAGAGTAGATGGCTTAATGTCAACTCCGAGGCACTAGCGATCGTGGCAGAAGAGAGGTGGGTGGGGGAATCTGATGATGATTTCCCGTGGTGTTGAGATTTCAATTGCTGGAGGTGGAGGAGAGATGGTTCGTGTCTACTCTTCTCTTGCCAACACCTCCCTTATCAACGCTAACCCCCGAATCTCCATGTCCACCCCTCTTCCCACCTCTCAATGCTTTCACTCTCATCCTGTCCTGGGTAAGCAGTAATCCCTAAAGACAAAAATGTAGCCGTAGGTGCAGCCCTTTGGATCCACACTATTCGTTGATATTCTGATCGCGATTATTCTTTGTAGTCGTTATTTCAAAAATGAGGTAAATACTTGTTGTCGTGTTTTCCTGTACGAATACGAAAACATCTCCCCTGTGCCTTGTACTACCGTAAAAACTTGAATAATTGAACCGTTTGCTATGAAGTCCAGAATTTCCTTCTCTGGAACGGGGGAAAAAAACACAGCAAAAACACAACCCCTTTCCCCCTTCCGAGACAAAAAAAAAACAAAGTTTCTTGACCTTACTGAGAGAGGGGGGTCCGGCGACATAGCACGCGGTTCAATTATTCAAGTTACTACGGTATTAGAGGGATCCAGCAGTGAAACTCAACCCCTGCGGAAAACGTCGTAACCACAGCAACAGCGATAAATCAGGAAAGGCGTAATACGGTACCACGCCCTCACACTTGGCATTTTCTGCAAGGATTGTGAACACCCCTACCACAGGTGGTAGGGGTACTGGATATCCTTTCAAAAAATGCCAAGATGTAAACAATGGCCAAGGCAAGATCTAAACCATAATGAGTATGGCGGCTACCATTTCTGTGCACAATCCTACGGAAATAATATGGTGCCGGCACCTTAGAACCTACCCTCTTGACAACGAACATCGACTAATATTTCAACCAACAACAGCAGCACCTGTAGATGGAATTTTTAAAATTCCTTCTCTAAAGCTTTCCTAATTAGTTATTAGAATGTATTTACAGAGGGATTTTCTTTTTAACCTTCTAGTTGGGGGTGCAGAGGCCTTCAAAGTTTGTATGGGAAGGAAGACAGTGAGACTTATATGATATGAGGAAAAAAAGTTTGGCTGAATAATTAGCCAAGAAAATTCCTAATTAGGCGTGCTACACTACCGCATTAGGACTAGCGTTCTCACTTCGGCGTGAGACTCAGGGTTGGTTCTAAGGTGCCGGCACCATACTTGTATAAGGTAGGTCATATCTTGGGCTGCTCCCTGCTTGTCTTCAGACTATCTTGGCATCCCGTCTCAGTGCTGGAACTCGAAAATTTCCTCAGGTTCACAGCATATCGGTCCTCTCATGCTTGGCGTTTTTGGCAGGGATAATATTTCCTGCTGGATCCCTCTATTATCCCTTGGGGTGTCTGAAACAGTCAAATTCGTAGCCAACGCGCTAAACTGAGAAGGGTTGCTTGGCGCTTAGAAATCCACCGAGTGATATCAAATGATCACGGGCGCAGCTTTGCTGGCATACCCACAGGCTCACACAATACAGGCAATAAGAAGAAGAAGAAAGGGTCCGAGTCTATGATACAGGAAGGCCAGCATGCCTCGCCTTGTAGCAGTCCTTACAAAAAGAAAAACAGCAACCTGGTCCTTTACACCCATAGCGAGTCAAAGGTGCTCGCTCACCCTTCCTTTTCATATTCCGCAACATAAATCTACACTGCACACAACTAACCTGTGAGTCCCCAATTCTAGTAAACTGGTGTTGAGCTTGAGTGCCAAAAGGTTGAGGAAGTTTAGTTCTCTGCTGCTGCTTGCTGTAGCGTAGGGTGGTAGTCTTGCGTGTATAGTAGGATTTGCGTGGTTTGTAGTGCCTTTGGCCATAGAGTTTAAATAGAGATTCGGCAAGCAAAAGACGAAAGGTGCGAGAGGTGCCTTTATATTGACAGGGAGGAGAAAGCCGCTGGGTAAGGAGGTAGGAGTTAATGATAGTGGTGTCTAGTAGCCAATAAAAGATTGGGGGCCAGTTCCGAAGACACTTTAACTGCGTAAAGTAGTAGCTTCGATACTGGTCGGCGACATCAACCCCGACCTTATACTGATTGTAATCGTTAGTGATTACTGGAATTGGTACTCGTATTCTCTCGGGTGCGCCAAATGCTCGGCGGATCGTGGGCCCATTGCTGCTTGTAAGGCGGGGCTTCTTTCTCTCGGTCACAATTCGATCCTGAAGATTATGAATTGTTGTAAGAAAATGGACTGCTGAATTATCCTGCCACTGAATGGCAAGAACCTTGCCAGTGGTACTTGCAGAGCCACCAGATATCTCGTTTCAGGGAATATTAGAGCGGGGATCGTGTAGGGCTGGTGGAAATGCCTTGGAATTAACTCTCGCCGTCCCACAACCACCCAAACCTCTATCGCGCAACTTCTCTAATAAAGCCACCGAGGGGAAATAGTTATCCATGTAAATGTTAAAGTGCAGGCCAGAGGCATAGGGTAAGACTGAAGCAAGCTGAAAAACAGCAGAACCAGTTGGCGTAAGGTCAGGCTGGGGAACTAGGTCGACAAAGGAATCAGAACGAGAGGCAAAAATCCAATTGTAAGTATACCCAACGTCGCATAAGGCAAAAACCTTATACCCCTCCTTTATTGGCTTACTGGGCATACGATATGTGTGATGGCTTCGTCCTCCAAAACGTATCATCATCTCATCGACCGTCACATTCGAGGAAGGTAAATAATATTGCTGGCAGCGATCACGAATAAGGCTGTTGAGAGGTTCCAACTTCTGAAACCATTCTGACCTGGATAACTGGTGTTTTGGATCGGATACATGAAGATAACGTTTGATTTGGAGAAATCGCCGAAGAGACATCGTCCGAAATATGAGATTTTGCTGCACTTCCTGCCAGAAACCTTTGCTTCCCATTCCCCGCCTAGCCCCCATGTGGATCAGAAGCGCTAGAAATAGCCTTATCTCAACTCCTCTCACCTTCTTCCACCCCCCTCCGAACCCGACTCTCTTCTCGGCAGCATACGCATTCGTTTCCTGTACTATACTTTCAACCACCCGCTCATCCCAAAAAAGTTCAAAAATCTGAACTATAGATGCTTCGCTGTCCTCCCAAGGGAGCAAAGCCTGGGCCTGGTGTTCAATTCGGGGGCCCAAAGGTGTATAGGGCCGATAGGATATGGGTTCATTCGCTTGAGATTGGTTGGGCTTTTCCGCCGTTTGGAGATGCTTCTTTGCTCGTCCGGACACCACCCCTGGCCTTTTCTCTGCCTGTTTTTTTCCCCTTCTCTCCTTTTGAGCTCTAGGATTGGCAGAACGAAGAGCTAGCGGTGGTCGGATTTGATTTGGGCCTGACATTATCGCTATTCTTTTGCCAGAGTATTCTCCGTCAAGCCGATGGCAAGTGGTGAGGTTGTTGTGCAACCACACAGTTGTGCTCTATTAGGAAAGGTATGCTCTCCATAATGGGAATAGTGCGTTGGCTACGAATTTGACTGTTTCAGACACCCCAAGGGATAGTTAAAATAAATTATTACAAACACATGCGATGGCAACCATGTGCTAAAACGCTAACAAACCACACTGGCTGCCCAAACTTTTATCCCGACTTTTCGTAATATTTGCGAAATCCCACTTTTTCCCATCAGGCTATTGTCACAGGAAACAAGCCCGTCACAACGATAGCAATCCCGAATTCTGGATTGCGAAATCCCCCTATTTATGTACTGGGGCGCCATCACTCTATTCTGGCCAACTCAGTACTCCATTGCAACGATAGTGTCACTTCGAGAACCCGATTTTAACTTCCATTCAGAGTATCATACAAATACGGAAGCAACCCCAGCCATCTAACAAAAGCTAGCCCAAAGATGTGTGTAAAGAAAGAAAACAAAACAGGAAAAGCCCACCACCAGTAAATTGTAATTTTATTAGCCCGTCTAGTTGGCATTCCTTCCATGCCTCTTCATTTCAAAATCTCTGTTGCAAGCCTGTCGGGCCTCCGAAAAATCTAATGATTTTTCGGCTAGTGTCAAATCTCCGCGATCAAAGCGGTTGCCCTTAGGAAACCTCCCTCAGCCTAACAGCCATCTCCAACTCAAATCTCTCTTGCGCATACGGGCCAGCACGGATCTCACCGATCATATCGGTCCCAGGTGGGAAGTCGTGCTCGAAGAGAGGTTCCCCTACTCCTCTGACATTCGCCAGGACTGATTGGCGGAAATGCCACCTGAGAAGATCATCGGACACACAGTGGGGATCGGTCGGGTTTCGGCAGACAGGATCAAGTACTTTACCATCGCAGCCAAGGAAATCGATGGCAAACACAACTATCTTGTAACCATCATCTGGGTTAACGGAGATAAGGTACTGATCGAACAATTGCTGGACAGTTTTCTGGAGAAGAAATCCGTTTTGGGATGAGTTGATCGAAGATCCGCTGCCATCGTCCGTGCTTTTAACCCAGCGTTGACAATCAGACTGAATCCAAAGACTTTCATGCTCAGGAGGGAAGATATGGACGGCCTCGAAAGCAGTCCAGTTGTGGGCCCGGATAAGAATTTCAGGTAGTGATAGTCCTGAAATAACGCATTTTCGGTCACGATGCCGGATTTCATGACGGAATCTAAGTTCTCTTCGGGTGGCAATATGAGAAGTCAACCGGTTTATCCAAGGCTCATCACTGACTTGGATAGAGGCTGCCGGAATTAGCAATTGGGCCGCCTAGTAACTGTGGGAAATATAGCACATACTATCGCAATGAATACCGTATTCCCCTATTTCAAGAGGCACGTCTAGTCTAGATACAATATGGCTCGATGTCCTCCCTTGAACACATATAGGACTCCCCCCAACGATAAGCAAGATTCCGAGCATGTCAAGAAAGTTTGCCTCAGTTATAGACCCGTTTTGGACAAGCCCTCCAAGAACAACGTCAGGTTTTGTAGCATCATAAAAGGAGACATTACGCAGGAGAGAGCGACATTGAGACATTGTCAGCGTTAGTGATTGTCGTAAACGTAATCAGGAGGAGTGACGCGAGAAGTGGCGCAGGCAAGATGTCGAGAAATTCGCGAGGCGTATTGTCGGACGGATGAGTGGCCAATAGGGCAAACAGTGATAAACACCATGTACTAAGGCGGCCGGATTGAAGTGAGAAGGCTCTTTTTGTACTAGTGCATGTCAAGTGAGAACTAACCACCTATGGTATAGATTTGCCAAACTGGCTATGTAGCCAAGGCCTCTATGCCAGAAGTGATGGAATTTTTCACCGAGTTCGACGAGTTTACACCGTATGGGTGCATTTATGCGAAAAAGGTGAAACTCGTCAACAACACCAAAATAGGTTGAATGCCCCTGAGACTTTAATGGCATATTGAGTATCCTCTGGGCTTCCTAAAATATATTTAATGTTAAAATTGGAGTAATATTTGACCTGTAATGATTATTTTAAAAATATCTTCAAAATTTTATTTTTGCATAGAATGATAGCCTACTATTAAATGTATCTGAAAATGAAATTTCAAATATTTTCAAGTGTAAAATCTATAGTTATTATAAAGAAGATCAAAATATCTTTACTTTCTCAACATTTAACCAATACGATAAACATGTATCAGGAATACCAAATGCAACAAAAGTGAAAATTAGGGT
>Ga0307517_10002503_pt1 | contig 29378 bp, 31 predicted proteins | sample 23_EM_MG_FD_194515 | JGI IMG/M metagenome (GOLD analysis project Ga0307517, IMG submission 194515) | Populus trichocarpa ectomycorrhiza microbial communities from riparian zone in the Pacific Northwest, United States - 23_EM | ecosystem: Host-associated > Plants > Roots > Unclassified | place... | reverse complement strand
TAACCGGTGAAGAAGAACGAGGGCCACGAAGGCTGGATGTCCGAGAAGTTGCAGGACATAGAGCGAGCGCTTACGGGAACAGGAGCGTAACCTCTCCTTTTGCAGCCATGGCAGGCAGTGGATAAAGATGTCGTCTTTGTTGGTGGCAGCGAGAGGCATTGGGAAGGGCAATTCTCCTTTCTTCTCATATGCCTTTATTTAACCTGTTCGTAAACCGTTTGAGAAATGCATTCTGCTTGAAGCACTCGCTTAGATCGGAAGTTCGGTCCGATTCTCACCACATGTGATTCCGAAATGTCCCCCTGTTCACAATCGACCCTGCAACTCGTTGTTACAACTACATAAAGTCTTTTTTTTCACTCATTGAATGCCCCCTCCTAAGCGAACAACGTTCCTTGATCCCGGACCATCAAAGCAATCCTGGAATTCATACGAGAATCCAAATATCCCTTCTACTAGGTGAATACAACTTTACTGCCTGCCCCTAATACCCTCATACCTTATGAGAAAATAGCAAAGTAGAAGCTGCGGTTCAAAAAATTTGCAAATCGGGTCTCAAGTACGAATATCTCATGAAAGATTTGGAGGTTCGTCTCTCGCATTACTCGTCTTGCCCACTCTTGACTCCTAAACAATTTGTAGTCCAGTCTATCTGATGATTTGAGCAACTTTCGAGCAGTCGAGTCTTTGATTCAAGACAGCAATAAGGTCCTCCAAGTGAGTGGTTGATACTGTATGCATAGTTCACCTTTCTCAACTTACGTACTTACCTCAGCGCAACTGTCAACGAGCGGATAGAGCTTTGAACACCCAAGCACCCCAGATCAAAATGGATTTGGAAGATTTGACGGACTCCCTGACGGAATTAGCAGAGACCCTGCCCAAAACTCAAGCTCAACTATCAGACATTAGACATGCTTATGATTCGGGGCGAGATAAGGCTTGTCAAAAAATCTTGTTTCGTAGTTCATTCGCTGACCTTGATTGCAGGCACAATCCCTTGTCGACGACCTTGTATGGCTCAATACGGAGTTCTACGAGCGATGGAGAATGATCATCTTCACCTCCTCCAGTCCGGTTTCCTTTCGATGGAAAGTGCTCATGCGTACAATCTTTGTTGTTTCTTTTATCATTTGTTCATGGCTCCTTTGGATCCTCATTACTGGTGCCATCCGAGCCCATCAGCATCGACTCGTCTGGGGTGAGAAGCTAATGTCATAGCTCCAGCTAACCCTTTATTTGTAATGCTGTATATACCCAACTATGCTTGTTCTTGCTTTCGTTCTCTGCTTGTTCTCTGCTTTCGATCTGCCAATGGATTTTACATTTTCTTCTAGTTCATCTTGCAATACAATATATTGCTTATTTCTCGATTATTTCATTACTGCATAGCACGAGTGACGACTTTTGTGGTATTAGGGGCGATATTACCACTTTTGGAATCTGATCAAAAGACCGAAGTGCTCGAAGATTGGTAGGAACCTGCCAGCATGGATAACTTTGACGACTTACTTGGCCCATCTCGAGCGGTACTGGAAGAGAATCCATTCGCAGAGGATCCATTCTCTCGACTTCGTTCAGGTTCTCCTGATCCGTGGGCGAGTCCTTTCAGCGCGACAGATGCAACGGATGCATTTGGCAGCCCACCGCCCCCATTTCCAACATCAGACACTTTCGTTTCTCATACGAAGGCCTTTGAAACGACTGTTACGGATAATACAGAGTCCGAGAGTTCAACGGACCCATTGGATTCTGCAGTGCATCATGATAAAGATACAGCCGACACGTATGCACCATTGCCTGCGGCTACGTCTCCAGGATTTCGAGAGAGCCTTCCGTCGATCACAACGGATATGCGACCACCAAAGGAGCCTGAAGTAGCCTTATCGCCGCCTTTGCTCGATGAGCTGACCACAAGTGTCGAGGAAACAGAGACGTCGGTCAAACAGGATAAGCACCATTTATACGCCCCCGAACTCGATACACCTTCGAAATCTGGTTCATCCATTGCTTCTTTTCAAACTGCGTCCTCCACTGTACCTTTCAAGTCGCCCTTGGACCCGACACCTCCCCAAGCAATAGAACGTTCTCTCACTGGATTCTCGATCGGAGGAGAGGCCATGGGTGGATGGCATACTCAGACTGAAGAGCATACCCCGTGGCATCAGCCTGAAATGTCTCCTGGTGCTGCCTCTCAGCCGTCACTCTCCTCATCGACCCCTGCTGCGGTTGATGAAGACAGCGATGACGACAAACCTATATTACAGGCTCTCCAGGAAAAACATCAACAAAGAGAGGTGTCAACTGTAAGAGATCTATATTTCCTTCACGTTGTATGAATCTTCGTTGAGTTTTACTACTAGCCCAAGAAGGGTGACAAGGGACTTCAACCTGTTTTCGCTATCACAGTAGACGACCCTCAAAAGGTTGGAGATCTCCGTTCCTTCACCATGTACACCGTCCATACTCGAGTGCGTACTCCTCACTTTTTCAAGTTGACAAATACAGTAAAGCTCGATCCCTAGACGACGTCCCCTCTTTTCCTAAAATCCTCCTTCTCCGTTCTCCGTCGCTACTCCGATTTTCTATGGCTCTACGAAACCCTTTCCGCAAACAACCCAGGCGTCGTCGTCCCTCCCGTCCCTGAAAAAAACACCTTTGGTAGATTCGACGACCAGTTCGTGAAACAGAGGCGACTAGGACTGGAGAAGTGCATACAGAAGATTGCCAACCATCCTGTGTTGATGAAAGATCCCGACTTGAAGTTTTTCTTGGAGAGTGACAATTTCGCGTTGGATGTGAGCAGTTCGGAGGTTTTTTTTAAAAGGGTTTACATTCTTACATGCAGGGGTTTACTCTAGATGAAGCACAGGAAAGCAGAACTTGCACAGGAAAGAGGGGGACTTATTGCTTCTATCGGCCAATCGATTGCTGGTCCTCGATTCCATGAGAATGACGAGGTACAATTCCACCCGCCTATGGATGAAGGGGAAAATAGCTCTGATTTCATTCGTATAATTTAGTGGTTCGACCGGCGAAAAAGCTACTTAGACAGCCTAGAATCCCAGCTACGTGGCCTCGTCAAGGCCATCGAAATGGCTGCAAAACATCGTCAAGGTTCTTTTACCAACTCTTATCTTGTTTCTCTCTTCCTAACTTTGAGTATTTCCGCACCAACAGAACTGTCGGCCGCAACAGGAGAGTTCGCACAAAACCTCGGCGAGCTTGCATCATCGGACGTGGGCAAGCAATTGTCGCGGTCCTTGACAGGTCTGGCAGACGTCCAACGAATAGCACAGGATTTACAGAACGTACAATCTGATCAAGACATGGGAACGTTGATGGCTACAGCAGACGAATATTCAAGGTTAATCAACTCAGTTCGGGTAAGCTGGCTTCCAATCCATGCTTTATCGTTGCTCAGTTTTTTTTTTTCCCTCCGCAGCTTGCCTTCAATTCCCGCATTCGAGTGTATTATTCATGGAAGTCCGCTGAAAGTGACTTGTTGCGGACGAAACAAACCCACGAAAAGAACCGCGCTCAAGGACGGATACCTTCTGAACGATTGGGACACTCCCTGAGTCTGATCGCAGAGGTTTGTAAATTTGATAGCATGCATTATTTTTCTCAAGCAAAAACGCTTCTGTAAGGCTGAACGACGAGCGTCCGAAGCGAAACTCGAGTTTGAGCAAGTATCGAAACTTGTGAAGTCGGAACTCGCTCGATTCGAGCAGGAAAGAATACAGGACTTCAAGGACTCCTTACAGATTTTCCTGGATGGTATGATTGTACGTCAAAAGGAGGTGCGTCTTGAGCTTTGTTAGTAAGAGACCCATGATTTGCTTAGAATCACCTTTGTAGTTGATCGCTGCCTGGGAAGCATATCAGGAGATTTTATTGAAGAAAGCGGGGGACAACACAGGTGTATCAACTTCTATGCCAGTCGTCTCGGGGGAATCATAATTTCTTGTTCTCAACCCTTTTGATCCATGATCTATTACCATAAGAGTCAAGACACTTCGTACTTTCTGATTCTCTTTCCCTGCTGTTGTAGGCATTGAATATTGGGGCCGGAGGCCTAATATTGGATGAGTACAAAACTTCCGTTTGGCCAGCCGATTGAAAGAAACAGCCGCAGAATCTCACCACCTCCTCAGCATAACATTCAAACTCTGAATACAGACATACAGTTGTAGCGACTTCAATTCTTGAGGCACGCCCTCCATATGCGCCCGCACTGCTTCCGTGGCTTTGATTTGACGCTCCTGTTCGCGTGCCAATTGGGGCTTTAATTCTTCAATTTCGGCTTCCAACTTGCTGACCGACTTCGCCCTTTCTTCTCTATATTCCGCCAATTTGGCATCCAGGTTGCCTTGCAGCAAAGCTGTCAAAATTTCCTTATATTTAGAGTGATCCAGATTGGTTTCATCATCAAGTGTAGGAGGTTGTGGCTTCAAGTTGTTGGTCGATACGGGAACGAGGGCATAAACGTCTTCATTGACAGCGTGCCGTGCGGCTTCTCCGATGGAAGTATTTGTTACAATGCCTTTGGATTCTGGAATTTCCGAATGAGAGTGCTTATTGAAGGTGGTGAATAACTCACTCTCTGCCAGGTTAATATTTGAAACCCCGGTAGTTTGATGTACCTGCTGACGGGTGTCGAGACGTCCATTCGTGTGTGTCGTGTACCTTGCGTGTACCGAAGAGAGAAATCGTGGAGCGACTTGATGTCACTTGTAAGTACTTCGGTTCAATGAAGGGGAGTGATCAACAATTTCGCATTGGAATATTCGACACAAGATTATTATCATTGCCGTCTTGGGAGACGCAGCTGTGGCACAAAATTGAACAGGTAGTCAATTTAGTGTGCATTTTAATTCCCTCTCTCGCTGTATGAGCAATTTACAAATTCCTTATAATATGCAACTGTCCGTCTTTTTGTAAGAGTGTCGTCTACTCCCAATATCTCGGAACCTTCGTGCCATCCGGACCCGCTGTCTCAAAGAAATCCGATGGTCGATCCCGCTTATTTCTTCGTCGGTTGTTCACAGGAAGCCTCTGGTAAGCCGAATCCGCTGGATTCGCCTGCATTTGGTTGTACCCCATACCACCCATAGAATTAAATCCACCCATAACTGCATTATTTTGCGCCGCGACAGCAGCAGCAGCAGCTTGTTGAGCTGCAACAACTTGTTGTTGCTGCTGCTGCTGGTAGGACGCAACGGCCAAGGCTGCTTGAACCGTCTGCGCGTGTGTGAGTTGAATCTGGAGATGGTGGTGCTGCATGTCCGTCTGGTGCCGGACGTGATCGGGTAGGTTTGGGTTTTGAAGAGCTTGTGAAATCTGTGCGATTTGTGCTTGAAGTTGAGGAATTTGGTCGACGACCATTTGGGACATGTCTAGGTTGAGATCGGGTTGGTTTTCTGAATAGATATCGTGATCACCAAAGTTGTCGTCTGATGTAGCAGACTGGTAAAGAAAGCGAAGTGTCAGATACGTCGAACATTTGGCTATAAGTGGAGGTACACGAACCTGTTGTAGGCTTCCATCACTTTTTCCTTCCCTATAGCCCTCATCTCCGCCTTCCCTTTTACTCTCCTCCATGACTTTCTCGATATAGTCAGCGACTTTCGTCCTCGTCGGTTTATCCACAAGCAACTTATCCAGACTCGCAATTCTCTTTCCGCAATTGGGACAGACAAAATCTCTCTCCAATAAATGTGTCTGAATACATTCCTCGCAGTACACTTTGTTACAGCATGGCGTTTTAACTGCGTCTCGGAACAACCTGTTGTCTATCGGACACGTTAGTGTGAAGTCGGAGGGGACCCTTTCTCGGACTTCCGCTGCTGTGAGGCCGCCTTTAGCTTTTGCCACCTGTTTTTGCCAGGAAGCACTATATCGAACATTGGTTAATAACGGGTGTATAAAATTGCTGGAATGACTTACAGATCAGGTTCGGCAACGACGTAACCCCCTTCTGGAGTCACCATCACTCCTTGGCCAAGTTCTCCGCTGGCATTTGGGTTATCAACAGCTTTAAGCATACTTCGAGGAATTCCCGTCGTTCGCTTGATTCGTGGACGGTTATCAAACTCGCGGTCATCATTCGTGGGGCATTCTTGAATCCAGTGACCTTAATAATAATAAACACTGTAAGCACAAAAACGGTTTCTCGAGGTGGGTCACTGCAAACCTTTCTGTCCGCATCGATAGCAAACATAGCTGGGTGGCAACGGTTTCTCCGTTGCATTTGCATGCGGCTTGCCACCACGCCCACTAAAACCTGTGCCTCGCGGATTGCGATGGATCACCTGGGCGCTATAAGACACGCAAATCGAAAGGCAACAAACAATGTTCATTAGAAGAGGTCTACGATACAAAAGATAAAACCCGCAAAGGGTTGACACCAACTGGGACATCTTTTCTTGTGCTTCTTCCCAGTTTTGGGTCTGGGCCTGGAACATCGCAGCCATAGCGGCTGCCTCGTCATCTTTTGTGACATTCGAAGATACTGGGATCTGCAACATTGCATCAGAGAAAGTTGAGAAAAGACATAAAAAAGTAACTGGAATTACCGGTGCCACTGGCTTAACAGACGCTGTAGTAGTAGAAGTCGAAGACGTTTCGTCCTTCATATCAAATCGCTTCGACATTGCGCCTTTGTGCCAAGTCGGTGCCCCACCACCACCGCGTGCTACTGCGTCTGATGTGGGCATGGTTTGGCCTGTACTGCTCACGTACATCGATGCTTTCCCTTTTCCAAATCGAGCTGCTGGAAGGCGTTTCACAACCACAGATGAAGATCGGGGAATAATGTGCGAGTCATCCTTGAATTCTTTGGGGAGAAATGAATATCAGCCCCAAAGACAACTCAACAATGCATACCTTGCTTGGATGTGGTATCGTAAATGGAAAGATCGAAATCATTTGCCTTACTCATGTTATTGGAAAGGATAATTTCACGCTTCAAGTCGAAGACTGAAATGCCAGTGCCGTCAAAGGTCACTCGTAACTCGTCTTTTCGAGAGGCCCATTTGTAAAAAACAGAAGAGGCCATGATAATGTATTGAACACGGCTGAAGCTATTACAACAAGAAGATGGTGGAAGGACAAGACGCTTTTGTTTGCCAACAAACAGTGACATGTAACGCGTTCCTTCCGGTCCGATTGATCCGTTGATGCCACCCATTTTAGGCCATTATTGCAAAAATGGTTCCATGTCATGAGCCGAATTTGCGAAATTTGACATCACTATTTAACTTGTCGTGTCGTTCTGCACATTTCTCGTACGGACCCCCATGTCGACTGCAGTGAAGTCGAACGGACAGTCTGCACTGCACCACAGGAATGGTACCACCAATGGTGTTGGTTCAAAATTTGTCGTTTCGGAAGCTGGAAAAGAAGCAGATAAGAGGCTGGACAAACACGAGACGTGAGTTCTCCTTTGTTCTACGCCTTTAGAACACGACTAAATACGCGTTATTAGCTATGAATTCGGTGGTCCATGGGGTGTGGTGGCCATTATGACAGGTTTCCCTATCCTCATGTACTATCTGTGGATATGCCTTTGGTTCTATGACGGGAAACTCGTTCGTCCCAACTCCAGAGCAGACATCGAACCTTTCCTGGGCCGTATGTGGGCACACATTTCCAAGGTATGTGTTTTCAGCGTTGGATGTACCGCCCTAAAAATAGAACAGGATGCAAATCCTAACCTCTACGCCTGGAAAGTCTACTCTGGGAACTTCTTTTTCCAGCTTTTTATTGCATGGATACTTCCGGGATATAAACAAGAAGGATTGCCCGTTCCATCACTCAACTACAAAACTCTCATGTACAACTGCAACGCCCTAGTGTCTCTATATGTCACCCTCATCACCGCCGCTGCCCTGCATTACTTCCACATCTTCCGCCTCACCGAAATAATCGACAATTTTGGACACTTGATGACTGTGTCTATGATTTACGGTTTTGGCGTCTCTCTTATCACCTATCTTCATGCCGTGCTCTCAGGAACTGCGATGCGTATGTCTGGAAACTTCTTCTATGATTACTTCATGGGTGCCGCCCTTAACCCTCGCATTGGTTCTGTGGATTTGAAAATGTGGGGAGAAGTCCGAATCCCTTGGTACATTGTCTTCTTCCTCGCTGTATCGGGCGCTTGCAAGCAATACGAGACGTACGGTTACGTTACACCTGTAAGTTATTTTTGTCAATCAAGGCATTTAAATTTATGTGAACTAAAAACACTTTAGAACATGGCATTTATGATTCTTGCCACTGGCTTGTATCTGAATGCATGTGCGAAGGGAGAAGAATGCATACCCCAGACTTGGGACATGTTCCACGAGAAGTAAGATCCTCTTTGTTTACAACCCAATTCCAATGTGAAGACGTTTGTGTTAGATGGGGTTTCATGGTCATTTTCTGGAACTTCTCTGGAGTCCCTTTCGTAAGTTCTTTTTTATCCACTCTTTGCTTACCCATCATGTGTTTACAGTCCTACGTTTACTCCGTGGTCTACATGGCCTCCCATGATCCAGCAAAATACCATTTCTCTATTCCTGGCTACATTCTCATATATTCTGTCCTATTGACAGCATACTACATCTGGGACTGCTCCATGTCACAAAAGAGCCGTTTCAAGATGCAGACGCAGGGCATCACCAAGTTCCGCAAAACTTTCCCCCAACTTCCTGGTTGCATCGTGGAGAACCCAACTTATATTCAAACTGCACATGGGTAAACAGATCTTATGAACGATGTCTTCATTCTTTAATCACTAATACTTTTGTTAGCAATCGTCTCCTCACCAGCGGTTGGTGGAAATATTGCCGCAAGCCCAACTATATCGCCGACTGGTTCATGAGTTTGACTTGGGGTGCTGTCATTGGTACTGCCAGCATCATCCCCTATTTCTATTCCGTGTTCTTTATTGTCACACTCCTGCACCGGTGCACACGCGATTTTGAGAGGTAAGTCCACAACATATCTTTTGGTAAAATTTCAAGCTCAATGTTTGATTAGGTGTTCAAGGAAATATGGAAAGGACTGGGACAGATATTGCGAGGTTGTGAAGTGGAAATATATTCCTGGCATTTATTAGAATATACCATAGGTACTGCCGATCCGCATTGATCTATATATGTAGAAACCAGGAATTTGCTTTCTATCTACGTGGCACATTCAAATATGAAATCAGGATTTACTTTTCAGTTTGTAGAATCATATATGGTTTATCAATTTGCTGGCATCTTTAAGCAAGTGGTCCTCAGCCCATCCCCACTCCACTTGCCAACCGTGATTAACAATTCCTTTTTCTTTTCTAAGCCAACAGTGGCTCTGAGTTCGTACAACGTCGCTGCCCAAAAAATAATCACTCAGATAAGGTAGAGGCCGTAATCGATTACACATACACAAGTTGAAAAGGAATGGTTCAGCAACAACAACTGTAGAAGGTGACGCCTGAAGTGCGCTCTCGAGTACTTCAATTGCCTTGGAAATAAGCAGTAAGCCTAGGAGAAGCAGAACAAAAATTATGGAAATTACCTCTTTGGCTTTTCCTTGGTTCAGTAATGTCACCGCCAAGTTATTCAAAGCCTGTAAAGAAACGATCGATCAATTCCAAAAAAGGAAAAACAATATCCCAAACGACAAACGCACTCCATAATTATCCGAATCTTTCTCCAATACCGCACTGAAACTCTCAGTTGCGGCTACCCAATCACTTTCAGCTGCGGCCAGCAATGCCCTATTCATCATCTTCATTTGTTCGTCTACTGTTTGGTCTGCTTCGACTTTAGCGAAAAGTGACTTTGCGCCAGGGAGTTGCCCTGCCTGGAGGTAGATACGAGCAATGGAGGATATGAGTGCTGGACTTGCGTCAGGTTGAGATCCAAGTGGTTCGAGTAGTTTAATTGCAGCTGATAATTCCTATATAAATAAATGGGGTTTATTTCCCTGAACGAACGACGATGGAGGGATTACAAACCTTCATCTCTACCATCTGACTTGCCATGATCAATGAGACTCTGGCCCCTCTTTCCTTCCACATCGGAACAACAGTCTCATCCGTCGCACTCGAAGCAGCCCTTGACTTCATCCTGCATTTCTTCAACAGGGCAGCGAGCGCATCCAGATAGCCCATATGATCTGCAGCCCAGTACTTCAAGCGCGTGTACATGACCTCAAGTTCGAAAGGGAGGACTCGGTCAAAGATATACGAGCGAGATTCGGGTGGCTCGATGGAAGAAAGCATGGAGAATAAATTGGTGCATTCTGCCGAAGTTTGGTTGAACAAGCGGAGTCTGGCGAGACAGGCAAGTCGGAGATGCCATAGCTAGAAATGATAAGAGTTTTAAGACGGAAAACTAGGGTGAGACGGAGAGACTTACGGAGAGGATGAGATTCAAATCCGATGGGTCGGCAGCCACGAGTTGGTCTCTGGCCATCTTCGCCAACGACCTCCAGCTGTTTGTCACCTATTTCCAGTACCGGATAAGCCGACGCTTACTGAAGACATTGAATTAACTCACAACCAAAGTGTGATAATCGCCATTGGACCATTCACCTGTCAAATCCCTTGAAGGACGTCTTTCAGGAGGAAAAATGTATTTGTTGAGGAGCGTAGTCAATGGGTCCGTCTATGATATCATGAAGATTTTATTTTATACATATGAATGTCTGCGCAACCACCAAGTCAAGGAATAGAAACGGAAGATAGTGCGTACGTTAGGGATAGGCAGGAACATCGCAGGGAGAATAAGAGAAGGGAGGTACAGGTCGGGCAATTCTTCTTCTTCTTCTTCGTCCTCCTCTTCGCCGTCTTTGCTGACAGGTGGAGGAGGTACGTCTTTGTTCAGATTGAGTGTGGCCGAAGACACGATATCAAGAGGAATGTGCGTAGGTGAAAGAGCAATAGAGGATGAGCCGAGTTCCTTATCATGTTCGGAACGGGCATCACCCTCTTCATCCAACAAGAACGGGTCAGGTACATCTGCCTCGACGTGCACCGTCGTTGGATCGGCATGCGCTGACCGCTGTTCAGAGCTGGAAAGCTCTTTCTCTTCCTCCGGACGAGCTTCCTCCTTCAACAGCGTCCCCAGATCGGCCATTTCTTCCTCAGTTTGAATACCGACCTCCACAGAGGCGAACCGATGATGTGAAGGCCTAGGTGCACTTTCGTTTGACGTATGTTTGATATACCAAGATGGGCGATTGCGAATGACACTGAAGGACGGGACGGTGCCAGGAAGGATGGGAGACGGGACAGAGACAGTTCGTCTGCGACGAGTGTCGTTCTCATCGTCAATTGGTTCGTGTTTGGTGTGTGTCACATGATGAAGGAAGCCGTCGAGGCGGCGAAGCTGGCGCTTCACACCGTTTGCGGCTTTGGCTGACATGTCTTTCAGCTTGGATTGCCTGGAGAGATCGGACGACGACGACGACGAGTCCTCGAGGATGCTGTGTGTCTCATCTACGACACGCTGACTTTTTGATCTGATGCTGAGATATCTGGGCATGTGTTGTGGGATCGGATGTGGTGGTGGTAGGGTTGTCGATGGACTGTGACTGTGAACGACGACGACGAAGGGGAATGGGAGAAAGGGGGCTAATAATAAGTGGTTCATTTATACACAGCCTGCGGTTGTCGGCTAGATTATATTACCTGACTCCCATATTAGAGCTTCTTATAAGTACCCGCATTGTGTAGCCACCCCTTGTCAGTGTCAGTGGCAAACAAGGACCCTGTAGCGAATAGCGTTCAAGGGTCCTATGTTCTGATTCATCACATTGCGTACATTGGCAGGAAGGAAAACATACGACTATTAGACACGATATATGCAGGGTGTGAAACAAAGAAGGTTGCGAGATAGCTGGAATGATTAGGTGGAATACATATGACGTACCGCGCAATCATTCGCCGAGCGGTCGTTCAAGGGTATTATTAACGAACAAAAAGGCCAAGGAACAATAATGAAACAAATGAGTGCGACTGTTATGCGATGATGGTGAATGAAAAATAATGGCCTGTGATACGAAACCTGCTTCATACACTTCCCGCCTGACGATTGAGAATGTACATCTGAAGATCTTGCCAGCCTATCGCATCAGAATCAGTATCATGTTGCACAAGAAGATTAAACCCTCACCCCCGCCTACTCGGCACATCACTTTCTTTGTCGTCACATCTCCAGCTTTGCCCGAACGCGTAAGCGTAGTCAACTTGCAAGTAACAATCTTTTTGCTTAACGCGTTCGAAAATGCGTATTGGGCTTTGATCTCCTCCCCATTCTTAGGAATCTGACTCTTCTTCAATGGGGCATCGACTCTCTCCACGAGCAACCCGTGGGGCATGTTATTGACAATATTTGCCACTTCCGAATCAAGGGGGTCAAATGCGTTCGGGACGTATTCATGCAGGGGTAACGCACTCTGCCCATCGACAGATGGTGTGTATGCACCAGCTCGCGAACCAGGCCGAGATGGGCCATGACTCACACTCCCATCACGATCCTTAAAACTAGAAGGAGGAAGCCTGGGCATCGGGGGACGTGCGGACCTGCCCACCGTTCCTTGATACACGGGCAACTGTTGTGTTCGCAAGCGAAGTGCATGTTCAGGTGTCTGAGCACGAAGTGCGTCTTCACGGAATGTGCTTCGCATCATCGTTGGACTTCCTGAACGACTGAAATTAGACATGGCAGAAGAAGGTCGAGAAGGCGTTCGTAAATGGACAGATGGCACTGGAATCATGGATCGGCTAGGGGGTCTAGGAGGATGGGCAGATGGTGAGGCACCATATTCAGATACAGAGAAAGCGGGAGAATGTGAACGTCCAATAAAGTTGACATCGTCCCAACTCCCATTTAATTCCAGGCCCTCGCCGCCCAACGAAATCGACCGAGAGGTCTTGGGTCCTGGAATATGACTGGGAGTTTTCGGTCGGTTTCGCGGAGTTGCAGAAAGAGAAGGTGTTTTGGCTCTGGCAGGAGTGTGTGGTCTTGATGACGGTCTCAAAGCAGGTAACTGGGGAGTTGGAAGATGAAACTGGGAGGAAGAATGTGTTGTTGAGTATGAAGATGTGATTGGAGACCATGGTCGAGAAGATGCCATCGAAGTTCTGGATGCACTTCTCCGGTATGGAGTACTGAGTAGGGGAACAGGTGGAATATCATCCCGAGAACTATAATACCCAGTGGATGAGGGCGGTCTGGAAGGTGGTTTGCGAATGGTTCCTTTGCCCTCATTTTCGATTCTGGTGGAGCTATTCCATCGCTGTTTCGAAGAGTTGTTTCCTTTGATAGTCGCATTTATTTCAGGCATCTCTGGATTAGAATCTCGAGAGTAGGAATCGAGAGTAGAGCTTTGACTATACTGGTGAGCCAACCTTCCGGGTGTGGATGGCACTTGTTCTGTTGTTCGAAATGTGTCAAGAACAGACTGCCTTTGACGCCGCATGGTTCCAATCGTAGGTGCCGAAGGTGAAGATGGTTCACCAGCAGACGGCAAAACTTTCTTGGTAACAGAAAGGGGCGACACTGGAGCGGTCCTTGGGCTAAAGTTGCGCTTCTTCGATCCAGTTATCCTATTTGCAATTTTCCGAAAGGGGGATATTGATCCTGACAAGGACAGGCTCCCAGTGCTTGATATTCGTGATACCCGCGTTGCACTGGGAGGTGTGATTAGATATCCGTTCTTCGAGGATGCTGTGCCTGAATTTGAAGATTCGTGATCAGAATCCCCATTCAAGAGGACTTTGCGTATGTTCTCCATGTCTTTGTCAGTCCGGGCTATCCTATCTCGAAGGTTCTTCCACTTCTGAGCGGACTCGGCATGTCTTCGTAGCGTTTCGCCATTTTTAGTCACACGGTCCCGAACGCCTTTGTCAATAATCGACAGAACTTTTGAGGTGGCGGGCATGTAATGCCTGAAGGTAATGGGAAGTCAGAATTTTCGATACAACAGGTTTTGGACTCACTTCTTCTTAGCTTCATATGAGTCGAGAAGTGAGGTGTACACTTCAAAGTTGATAGACGGCTTGTCAGATCGCAGAGCAGCATTAGACTGAAAGTCGTCGGAACGTCGATGAACTTGCCATATAAACTCCTAGACACGGAGCTATGGTTATTTGGTTCCGCGGACAAATAATTAAATTGCGCACTTGACATCGGTTAACGGCTTTTTCCAGACTAGACATCATACCATCTGCTTGATCGGTGACAGTCCTGAAAACGGTCAACCACTTGTCTTCCTTTAATTCCTCTCTTAGAGTTTCGCTCTCATCCTGCACAGTTTCCCACTCTGCCAATAAAGTAGCATGCTTTCGAAGAATGGCAGCGTTTTCGCTAGGTGATCCGTGTTCTGACATCGTCGGAGTAGCAGCTGTCCGGAGTAGAGGATCTAATGTTTCATTTATTCCCCTCACGCCTTTTTCAACTGCTTCGAGTCGGTCGTCTAGAGACATAAGTTGCTGGTCGATAACAGAAGTGGTATTAGCATCGGCAGTGTCGGCAATAGACTGAGATTTGTGTCGCAGTTCTTGTATCTCTGAAAGGTTAGTTTGAGCGTCGCCGAATGACAGGGGAAAAAAAAAATCAAGCACCGAATATGCGAGTCTGAATGTCCGATATTGCATAAGAAAGCTCTGTGATATGAGTCGAAACAGCAAGAAGTCGGATATCACTAGGTAGAATGAAAATCAAAATATGAGATAAAATTCCTGGAACGAAGGCACTCACTCAAGGCTTTTCTGCTTGTCTGCCTTCCTTATCGCGCGTTTCCCAGTAATGGTTTCATTCTCTGAAGAAATAAGTCGGAACTTCAAATAATACACGTCGTTGAGCCACAAATACCTTCATCCTCCGCATGAAATGATACTTGAGCGGACGAGCTGCCAGAGGCCATAGATATGGATGATGAGACGCGCAGAGGACTGAACGTCGGGACTGAACCAGAAGTCCACGTCATACTCGTGGATCCCATTAGAATGGTGACAATAGAAAAAGAGAAAGCGACAAAGGATAAAGAGTTGACCAAGGGTAGAACAATGCACTACAGCTTGAGGAACCACCGAATGCGGGAGTCAAGATCGTTACAATGGGTATTATTGCTGACTGACGACGCCCTGGTTGGTTTGGACAACGCCGACGGTTCCTCTGCAGTCTGGCGAGGGACAGTGAAATCGATAAACCACTGAGCTCCGAGAGTCGAGGCAGTGGGCAAACCTTTGCCGTGACAACCAGTCACGGAAATCGCGACCGTCACGGTACTTGTTACGTAATGGCCTGAGCAAATAAATCATGGAAATTGGAATTCGAAAGCTCAAATGGAATCCGGCGCCTCTGCCAAAGGCCCGGGAGACCCAAAAGGCGTCGACAAACATCAGAATATTCTGCGATAACAAAACCCCAAATTCGGAAGGCGTCGATCATGATGTCGGGATTGTCCTCAGGGCCTAATGGCGTTTTCATTCGCCCATGTGTCGAAGCAAAACCGCTTATTGTGAATCGAGTATCAACCGAGATTCTTCAGTCCCATGCTTGGCGACGGCCCATCACGAATGAAGGGTCCTGAATTGGACCCCTATATAGAGTGCGCTATTAGTCGACCGATTGTCTCAGAAAATTAATTGAAGCACACTGGATCTCCTCAAATGTCGAATAAAGCTTGGAACAACTGTTAATATTTGTTATTCCGTACAGTCATCCAGCAGAAGAAAATTATACTAAGATTCAGAATGGACGACAATGTGGTGGATGTTAGGCATAAATGTCATCGAAATCGACATCCATATTGACATAATTCTCATTGGTCGCTTTACTCTCCTTCCGCTTCTGATCAGCAAACTCCCTCAATCTACTGAGGGCCTCACGATCTGCGTCCTGCATCATTGTCATGCGACTCTTCTTATATTTAAGAGGATCCATCGAGTTGAAATAGCCCCCCGAAAGTCCTTCCAATGCCCAGAGATTGTCAAAAGTCGCTACGCTTTCTGTTTCTGGGATCTCTTCTACAATCGGCCGCAGCTTGGGATGTGATAAGATTCTAGGGTAGTACCTCCCGCTGATCAAGCCCAATGCCCCAATGAATTCGTACCCAGGCTTCAGGATTGGACGGAGTCTATATCCATCCGGAGGTTGGGGAAGGGGATAGTTTGGATGCTTGTTACCACCGACTCTTGCTGAAACAACCCCTTCGTGGCCTCCGACCGACAACCCACCTGAGGTTGATGGGCCCGCTTGATCCACAACATTTAATTGCGATCCGGATGATGCACCCATAGAAGGAGGTTCCTCCCAGTCCTCATCTGCTAGTTCGTACAGCATGCCACATACCCTTGCTTCCTTTACGTCCCCACCTTCGTCAGTGGGGACGTCTACAGCAAAGATGTTGTCCAAACGCAGGAACACACCACGTCCCCCGGCCCCCAATTCCGTGACATCCTCTTGTCCTAATTCTCGATATGTCTCCGAACGTAATTTCCCAGGTCCAGAGGGAGGCAGTATGTGATCGGTACCATATGGTGCCAGAGTCCGACGAGGTACTTTGAGGCGAATAAAATCATCAACCCAAATTCTCTCCGTGCCCCACCAGATACCCTGGAATCTTATCTGAACGAAGGCGCCAGGTGTAGGCGGCATTCCAACAATCCGTCTTGTTGTTCGCTGAAGTTCACTCTGAGAGGCGCTTGAGCCGATGTCGTGAATATCGTGGTGGAATGTGTGTGGAGTAAGGGTGATTGAATTTTGCGCATTAGCCATACTAGTTTGGTTAATGGCAGTTTCCGAGATGTTCGTGGAAGATACCATAGGAGATGGAGTCGGTCGCGCGGGAAGTGATTGCCGTGTGGGTAGGGGTATGCGGGCTGGTCTAGGACTAGGTAGTGGTGACGGCGTAATGGAATATTTGACTTCGTATTCGTCGGTAAGGCTCCAATAGGAAGAAAGTGCGGAGGCAATTTGTAATGCAGCAGCATATGCGGGTATAGCATCGTAAATAGAAGGTGGCGTTGAACCAGGGCAGGGGTTGAATTGTGAGAGCTTGTCTGCTTCAAAGACAAGCCTGTCGGGGTCAAAAGCAAGCATGTAATTGATCAATTCCTCGGCAGGGATGTGTGCTGGATATGGGAGAACCTGGTGATCGGCCGCAATGTACGAATGCGAGACAGCTAAAAGCTGGATTTTATATTTTGTATAATGACGAACCGTCCATGGTACGGGCTCCTCACTCAGATCGAGGCGAGGTCCAACTGTATCCTCCGCATTGGGATTGGCTTGGCTAGTTGACGAACTAGGTCGTGATGAAACCTGGAGATTCGATGAGCTAGCAGTGGGATCCTCCCCGTTAGGCCGAGGTAAAGGCTCGGCCTTAAACTTCACCTCATCTACTACACCTGGCCAGTATTGAATAAGAATGTTGGGATTGTCTGGTGCAATGATTGGCTTTTCGAGGATACACCACACGACTTCTTCTTCTCTGAACCACCGCTTCAACTCCATAGATGTGCTCGCATAGATGGCGCGGAGGTCGTTGTCCCTGTCAACGAGCATCGACTTCATCAAGACGCCTGGGGAGGGCTTCAGAACCGTGCGAACAGGTCGTACGGCAGCGTAAGTCCTAGTTTCTTTTCTTTTGCTTCCACGAATACGTTGTTCTCGAGGTTTCTTTTTCAACGCTTGCGATGAAGGTGACATTGAAATAGAAGATACTGGAATAATACCAGCGGCTCCCATCTCGGCAGTGATTTCTTTTTGAGTTCTGTGGGAACAGTATTTACATTCACAATTGCCTTTCTTGCCATTCATAAGCCAAATGGCATGTGGAATAAATTCGGCCTTTGATCGAAAACGTTTGTCAAGATACCCTGCGGCATAATCCAGCAATAAGTAATGATATGAGAGGATAACCAACGCACCGAATAGATATACATCATGCCGAGGTTTGGCTGCAGGACCTTTGTGGTGATCAAAAAATCGGTATCCATCGGGAAAGGACTTTAGGACATAGCTTGGACCAACTGTGAAAACAGGGTGGATCGTAGGGTTGTAACATGAAATTGAATACGTACTGGGCAAATGCAAATCTTTAGCCACAGCTTCTCCAACCTGCATTCTCCACTGAAGATTTTTTCCATTCTCTAGAGGTAGATATTCGAAAAAGTTGACAGTCCCGTCACTGTCAACGACTGGTGTGTTGTTGGTTGGCCACTTGGAAGGGTCACCATCACTGACTTCGAATTCGAGATATTCGACATTGGAGGGAAGATCGGGAACACTCATATTCACTGTTCGAGTCATTTTAGCAGATATAGTTCAGAAAACTTGATGGAAGAGAGAGGCTGGTCATTGCTTTGAAATTTGGAACTCCGAAACGCGTATTAGTTAATCGAACGTGATAAGAATCACAACCGTTACAGGCACCCACACAGTTGAAATGGACAAAACAAAAGAAGTTGCAGCATAAGGACACACTTCCACATCCTCTATTCGCGTCAGTGATAGTATTCAAATTGAGGTTGTATTGATATGTGGAACAACACTACTATTTAGCCGGAGTTCTCTCCAACAAACTGATCGAACCATCTGAAAACTTCGTAATGCCACTTGAGACTGTTGGGAACTGATGAGGAGCATTCCGCAGAAGCAAAAGGTCTACTTGCCTATTTCCATGATTTAATACCCAATGGTTTTCATCAGGAAAGATCAGGAGTCGACTCGGAATGCCCAATCTAAGCAAATTAAAGACCTTTATATGTTGTATGTGGGGAGACAATCTCACTGCTGCAAGGCATGAAAGGCACCGATCCCGTCAGTTTCGGGAAGACGATAGTCTTTGCTGCCGTGAATCAACAACTGGGGTGTAGACCATTTATGCACGAAATTGACAGGACTCATTCTGTGTTCAGGAATAAGCGTTGAGATAAAACGCTCAGGATATCAGCATACTTCTCGGAGAGTTCCCTGCTTTTAGGATCCCAAGGTCGGCCACCCCATTCGTGGTTGAACTATTCCAATTCAGCAAAGGGTAGCAAAGCATAAGATAACACATACGAAGAAGAGCTCGTCAGTACTGTAGCCGTTATAAGTTGAGTCGAATACCTGAGTTCACTTAAGCAAATATGGGGCAGTGTTAATAGCTGCTTACACCGTCATGACAGACAAGAGCCTGGATGTAGAGTTAAACACCCGTCCACTCCCTGGAATATGATTTCAACGTACCTTGAAATTGAAACCATATTCAGGATGGCCCTGGATCCAGCTATAAATATACGGTTGAGCTCATAAAATGCTTAGGAAAGAGAAGAAGTACTTGATTGCATATCCCCCCCAGCTTGCACCAGCAGCGACTGTACGCTCAGAATCAATCTACATGAGCAATGAATTTTTTTAAATTAATCGCTCGGGATCATTGAGAACCTACTTGAGGGTACTCGTGTAAAACATATTTCCAACCATTAATCATATCGACGAAAGGCTTTCCTCCCCAATCCTCGGCTATGGCATCTGTGAAATCTAGAAAATATCAACACAGGCCGGTGGATATTTGGGAGAGGAAATACTTTGACCAAAAGTTGTACTCCCAGTTGGATTAATCATCACGACAAAGTAGCCTTGTTGAGCGAATACTAAAATGCAATGAGAAAATTTTAATGAAGATGACTGCAGACACAACCATTTGGATTCCATCGCGTTGACCATTGATCCTCCCAAGCGCTCTGCGGACCTACATGGTAGAAGTAAGTTTAAACGCCGAAGGGACATCCTTTGGAGACCAACCTCCATGGATCAAAAGTACAGCAGGCCACTTTTTGGTATCCTCGTCCTTCCAACCCTTGGGCTTCAAGATCCATCCCTGAACACTGTTTCCGTCAGCGCCCTTGAACCAAATTTCGTTACCCTCATCCAGATTTTTCCCTCTCAGCTCCGCTGTCCAGAAATCCGTAACCCTCTCGATCTTCGATGTGAGTGGTTCAGAACTTGTTAGGATTGCCTGTTCAATCGCTCTCGGGTCGTTGATGACGTAGACGTCATTCGGGGTGGTAAAGGAGGACTGGCTGAAAAGGATACGGCCTGGAAGGATTTGTAGGCCAGAAGCCGCTTTGCTTTGGGTAAGTGGAACTGGAGTGGAATATTTTGAGTCAAGTTTGGGATGGGTCGTGGATTCAAGGGGTGTAGGAGGTACGGGGAGTGTGAAGACCTTGGTTTTGGCTCCATCTCCCGCTGTTAAGTAGAGAAAATCGTCGCCTTTCGAAAACTGCAAGAAAATAAATATTCCGAAGTCATTTGGTATTACAAAGGATGAGCTTACAGCCAGTTCGCTTGGAGATCGATCCCAACCTTGGGTGATAGTAAAACGGACCTTTTTCGCGAGATCATAAATTACAATCTTGAACCTTTAACATTGGATCGGCTTGCCGTATCATAACGGATCACGGAGACGAACACACCGGTCGCTTTCATAGCCATCTTCGTCTAGCTCCAGCCAGGCAACCTTAGTTCCCTTGGTATTGAAAACTGGGTTGTGAGTGGCACCCTGCTTACCCGAGGTCAACTCAATTGGTGCCTTGGATCCAGAAATTGGTACTATGTAGATCTGTCAAAGTGTAAGATTATTTCCAGTATGATGTAGACCATCGACCGACATTTTGCTTTGTGTGCCACGCCTCTGGTAGTTCTGGATCTTTACAAGTGTAAACAATATGAGTTTCCGAGACGTCAAAATCGTCCAGTCCACCAAACGGCTCGACGGGAGAATACTGTCGACAGTCTCATACAGGAACTCCAGCAGAACAACATTGTTGACTCACATGCCTTGTACCCTTTAGAGGAGCCACAATGTTTTCGCCAAGTTTCCAATTCCCGTCATCTTCTTTCAAAAATTTGATGCTGAATAGTTGTGGTCCTTTCCGTCCCTGCCATACATCCCAATGCCTAACGTAAGTCTTATCATAAACTAATGCAGAATTCCCCCTCTCTTCCCATTCTCTATCTTGGTCACTGACAGTCTTTAGATCACCGTCGGGGTACACGTAAGCCGAGAAGACAAGAATCCCTGTAGTAGGGTTGAATCGAAAATTGCTTGCAGTTGAGGAGGGGATGCTGCCGATTTTCGACCGAGATGTGTAACGTTTTTCATTGTCGAAAGGTAAGTCGGAATCAAGATTGAGATTGTACGCGTAAAGGTCCGACCCATCTTGGGATTTAACGGCCTGAACAAAAGTATGGGAGGATAGCCAGAAGGTTTCGCCACCGTTTTCAAGCTACTCAAGAGTAAGAAGCAACGATTATGACCCAAAACATCACCACAGACCGGAATCTGGACAGATTTTGCAGCAGAATCGAGACTGACAACAAAAACTGACTTGTTGTTCCTGAGCGAACATGCCAAAGTCTTGGAGTTAATCATTGAAGTAACGAACTTAAGGACGCACATTTTTCCCTCGAAGGAATACTTGCTATAGGGTACCAATGCGAGGTTACCGTTTTGATTCGCAACTGCCACACCAGAGCGACCAAGTTCAATCTAAGATTGAGAAGTCAATACGGGTGGAAGTGACAGACACAATTGGCATATGTACGAGGTCTTTAGGCGAGAACACGTCAGGACCATCCTTCAGAACGAAATCTGCCGTCGTGCCCCCTGCTCTGGGCGAATATGAGGATTGGCGCATAGGAAATTGCGATACCTGTGCGGCGGCCGCGAAGCCCAGGTATGCGAGAAGAAACCTCATCCTCTCAGTCTGAAGTTCTGAGGTTCAAGTGTGTCACCAATCACACTTGTCACATGTCAAAAGAATCTGCGATATATACATTTTGTCAGAGATTGTGTAAATACTACGGACAGGGATAAGGGGAACAGTGTAGAAAAAATTCTCTAGCAAGAATAGAGTCCAGGCGCAAGTAGCGATCAAGAAAAAAAACCGTTCCGCACTAGCTTGAATGGAAGGTATCAGTAGAAAAAGGACGGATGGATGTCTCGAGAAGATGACGATTAACATTAGAGTGGAAATATAAGGGAAACTCTTCGGCAATATTGTATGCTGCCAACCTAAAACCAACTTGTAAGGTGGAGAGCAAATACATAGCTGCTTCCATAATCTTTAGAGAGTTCATAACGAAATCGTCAAAACAAGACTTCAAAACGCATCTATTCCACGAGGATGGAACCTTTGCTTCTCATTTGCTGAGTCGTGGACTCAAATCGGAATCAAATAAGCAGTTGCCATAAGCGAAGAATGCGATATCATTTATGCTGCGCTGTATAAGAACAAATTGTTCGTGGCAGCAATCTAGAAGGCAAATTATTTAAAATTGGTCATTGTCGAGGTGAATGAGTGACATACAGCAATTGTATACTCTCGCGGATGCCAACTCGCGTGTAGGATCTTTTTGTTAAAGTCGAGAGCATCTACTTGTACTTGACCCAGTCCCACTCTCGGTCCATTCTTTGTTGCTGGCTTGCCAGGGAGTGGGCCTCCGACCTTCTTCGCCTTGAATGCCGATTTGTCGGCTTGCAGAACAATGTCTTGTAATGTATCGACGTCGAATATCCGGAAATAATTATGGTACGAGCCAGTCAAAACATGCCTAGAAATGTCCACATATCAGCATCCGATCAAAAAACAAAGCCGACAGTCTGCAGAAGGGTCTTACTTGTCATCACCCGCCCACATACATTCGAACTTGTCGAAGATGCAATCATTCTCGTATAGATCGCAAAGTTTGCCTCGTAGGTGGTCGTGAATCGGAATTGTCTTGACAGGGCGTGATTCCATGTTAATGTCCCAAATCTTCAATGACAGATAGTCGCGGGAGAGAATGTGCCGTCCGTCGTGGCTGAACTTCACATCGGAAATAGATGAGATAATTTCCGAAAAAAATGAACGTGTTGTAGGATCTTCCTCTTCCTCAAAACCTTTGGGTATTGATGAATAAAACAGCCCACAAAATTGTTAGGAACTCACACTTCGCGGATCTATCACAAAGGGCCGAATCTCGCATATCTGCCAGTTTGATGTTGCTTTTTGAACTCGAGTACATGAAAAGGTTGCAGTGTATGGGGTGAAACTCAGTGGCAGTTATCACTTCCGTTAGTTCTTCCATATTAACGGGCTTGATGTCCACGATGTCTAGATAACATCATTTTTATCAAGCGCTGAGGTTGTACATATAGACGGAGCTTACTGAAGCTTTGGTCACTGATATTCAGATTCCAAAGATTGATCCGCAAGTCGTCCGCCGAGATGTAGGTCTCTTGATCGGAATTGACAGAGATAGAGTGGATATGATAAGCATGTGCGTTTGAGTAGACCTTTCGGGGGACGGCGGCAATGATGCTGTCTTGTTGAGTCGTGCGAGGAAGCCTCAAAAGACTTCTTTGCGTAGGTGGGGGCACAGGTCGCTGGCCATCGAAGTGATTTGACTCTGAGACCACTCTCAAAGATTTTTCAAAAACTTTCCACAGTTTAATAGTTTTATCTGGGAGGTTATCGGAAGGATGTCAGAGGAATGCATGACTCTTACACACCGTTCGTTGATAATAGAAAATGCGCCGCATTTTGTCGTTTACACCACTTGATCTTGTTGATCTTTTCTTCGATTTCAAGGGATTTCAGGTAGTCGAACTCTGGTTCGTGGGATTGAAATTCGGTATAAAATTTGTATTCGCATCCTTTTTTCTAACGAACGTGTCAGTAAAATGGACACGAGTAAAAGACTTGTGGCAGATCGCCCATCTCTCATCACAGCACGACGAAAGGACTCACCATTTCATTGCGTTCAAACAGCACGACACGTCCGCCTTTGTCACCAGTTGCGAGATAATTCCCTGTGGAATCAAATTCCACCGTAGATATGATGTCGGCTGCAAGAGTGGAATCCAATTAGTCATTCACAAATCCCTCGTGCAATTGCACGATCTCTGATAAGAAAAAAACTAACCCTCCGTAATGTCCTCCACATCACCCTTGTCGCCAAAGCACTGTGCAAAACGCCAACCACCAGAGGTTGAGGGGTCATCCATGATGGATTTGGGAAAAGTACTGGTAGCAAGGGATCAGAATAAAAGGTTGCCATTCTGATGTGTGCGCATAGTTACCAGAAAATCGAAGATATTACTACGTCGGATGTTAAGGATGTTGAGAGTGGGTAACGAACAGGTAGAGATTTGAGAGACAAGACTGCAAGCTTGCTGCCAACCGTTGTGACATGCTTACATAATAATAATTGCGATGCATCTTCCGACAAAACCCTTCTCAGTTCTGCCCACATAGAAAACACCATGATTGCACCTATTACCGGAAAACTCAGAAAGCGCTTTTGGCTTGATATTGGCGTTGCTCTCGGTCTCGGAGTTGCTGGCGGATATGCTTATTGGTGAGGCACATCAACTCTTTTTTCGTTCTACTGGCTGACCTGGCGTTCAGGTATGGCATCCACTTGAAGGATCGTAAGTTTTATTAAGAATGCCACCTCAATAAGGTGTACCTCAATCTCAACGGCTTTATAGTGGAACGCCAGGAGAATTTCTATCTCAAACTTGAGAGGGAGAAGGCAAAGTCCCTTTCGTCGTGAACGAGGCTACAAGATCCATTTCTGTTTGTAGACTTTGGGGTTTCGAGACGCCTCATGCTCGTGCCAAATCCTTTCATTCACAACAGTTCCAGTTATATGATGTATCAACTTCCGAGTTTGAACATACGAAGTCGAATTAAATAGATGGAAAGTAGCAATTACTGAAGAACCCCTAGTCGCTTCAGCTCCTCACAACTTGGCACTACCTCATCCTGTATTCTCTTAACCTTCTCCCAATCTACCCCAATACCAAAAATGCCAAACTCCACTTCCTTGGCCCGCTGTTTCTTGTCCATGCCCCGTTGGCATTGTGCATACAGATCTGACGTGTACACCCTATCCACCGTGTCTTCGAACTTCTTGAGTGCCGGCCCTCTCTGCTTAGCCTTTCCCCTAATTTCTTTCCTTGTTTTGCTTTTGGTCTTTTCACTACCGTTCGGTTTCTGCGTCTCTCCCTTTGCAATTGCTACGTCCACTATCCGTCCCAGCTTGGCTCCTTCCTTCGCCATTTCCGTGCCTATCAGTGGATGCTTGGAAAACTCTGCTGGGTTCACAAAATAATGTATACCGAGGCCTCCGGTTTCCATTTCTGTGCTGAATCTCGCACTTGGCGAAAAAGAAAAGCCAGGATCGGCAATAGGTGGTGATGAGAATAGACTGGGTAGGTTTGATAAGATTGAGAAAACAAAAAGGAAGAGAAGAGGGGCCAATTGTAAAAGTAGGGACCGAGAGTCATTGGCAGCAGGTGTGCCACCACCCGTCGTGAACGAAGTTCGGAACCCACCAGGACCAAACGTAAAAACGGCTAAAGGGGAGTCATGAACTCTTAACATCAGTCAAGTGAATGTGAAGTAACAAACCAGGACCGCCTCCGAGCCCAGAATTGAAAGAATTGACACTCCCTCCACCAAAGAACATATTGAACAGATCCTCGGGACTAAGTTCCCCTTCAAATTGAGCGCCATTCCGGAAGGAGGTTGAAAAGCCAGATGTTCGAGAACCCATACCACCGAATCTGTCCTCTGGGTCTGTACCACTGTCATATGCGGCTCTCTTTTGAGGGTCTGCCCAGAATTAATAAGATATTAAAGTCGAAATACATATGCATACCTGATAGTACTTGGAATGCTCTTGATACCACTAGGAAACGATTGAGCCATTGGACCAGCCGAAAGAAGGAAGAACTATTTACATTTAAATGCTTCATCTGCTCCTGGAGCACCGTTCTTGTCTGGATGCAATGCCAAAGCGAGCTCCAGAAGATGTTAGCCAGAGTTGAATTCAAGAGATGTCCAATATGATACCTTCCGGTATGCCTTCTTTATGTCGGAGTCATCGCATTCCTTCTTGACTGCCAAGACCTCGTAGTACGCCGTAGCTTTACAGGACCTAACACGTTTCACCACCGCTGCTTGGTCCTGGGTATATTCCCTCTTGTCACCACCCATTCCCCCTGCTGTTCCATTAACTTTTCTATGCTTCACACCAGTAGCGGAGGTGCCGTTCTCTGTTTGTGATTTAAGGGAATCATTCGATTCAGCATTGTTCTTTGCGGAAGAGGTCATGTTGTCTAGCTGTTCAAGAAGCTTCCGTGCCCGAGGTGTTTCGAAGAGCGATATTGATTTGAGGCAGAATTTACGTGCAGAGGGAATGTTGCCAGCATCCAGGTATTTCAAGGAGATGTCAAGGCATCGAATTGCTTCGTCTTTGTTGACTTCCATTGCCTCGATCCTGTTGTCGTCACTATGTGAAGTCGTGAACGTGGAGATTGAAATAAATAATATTTGGTTATGATATGTCATCAATGTACATACTAGCACCGTTCCTCTTACCCATGACAATTTCCCCTCCAGCGCTCGAGTCCAAGAGCAACGTTTCGGAAGGAAACCCAGAATCTGAAGACTTGAAAAAGTTTCGACAAGAATGGTTGCAAGAACTCCAGAAGCACAATGGAATGCGAACACTGGACGACTGGGACTTCAGATATCCTTCCGAGCCAAGCAGAGAATTCACCAAATGCCGCTAAGAGCAGGAGCCTTGTTAAAAATGTTGATAAACCCAGGGAACCTTGGAATCATCCCCTCATAAGCAATAGGGAGATCAAAAGTCAAGATAACATGCCTTCCCTCAGAAGGGCACTCGACGTGCGGTCAGCCACGAACAGACTGGCGAGCTTGATGAAGATTTAGCATTGTACCGTCAAGCTTTCAGATCGGTATAACTTTCGACCTCTTCTCATCCGAACCATACTAGTGCTCATTGGACCTTAGGACGACAAGGTTGACCGTGCCTTTCATCGTATTCGAATCGATCGCAAAGCAACAGGGAGATATTAAGAGTCATGTGGAAGGTCGCTCGCTGGTTCCTCAGAGAACGGCAATCGTAAAACCCTCCTCAGTGCTGATGGAGAACCTTGTCAAGTTAATCCGGACGTTCCCTACAGACGTCACATTCGAACCGGAGAACGAGGGTGAACCAGTGTTGCTTGACATACTACCAGAAGAAATACTTGTTCTCATCATCAGTAACCTTGACCCCACCTCCGTGGAACGCTTTGTGACAGTTAGCAGGAAAGCAAGATTGGTATGTCTAGATGTGGGGATCTGGAGGTGGGTTTCCTTTTCTAATCCACCACGTACATTATTTATGACCATATTATGCAGAGTGCTTGTTCTTTCAACTTATAGACCGCCTCAGATACCCGACCATGAAAAGCTGCTGACCACCTTGGAGAGCTACCATTTCGATTACAAGCGTCTATTCATTGAGCAGCCAAGGGTTCGCCTGGACGGTGTTTACATAGTCATATGCCATTACGTGTGAGTGCTTTATTGTAGTGAGCCGCACTATGATTCAAACATCCTTTTAGACGCCCCGCATTGGGCGAGAACCATTAGGTGAATGTTCGTGAGCATTTTAAATAGAGGGTGATCTTTTCTGATGTTTTTGTGTAATGCTAACCAGATCAGCCACCTCGTCACGTACCATCGGTACCTGTAAGCCCTGTGCAAATTTCATACCGTACAATATTTCTCACTTGCTTGAGACAGTCGTTTCTTCCCTAATGGGCAAGTGATGTCTCTCCTTGCGAACGAAGAAAAGAATCCACATGAAATTATCCCATTGTTGAAACCCAACCTTTGTATGAAAGGGCTCTTTCTTGGCCAGTGGAATCTAGTCGGGACGGCCGTTCATATTTCCCAGCTTGTTGATGCCAGCGGTCGATTTGCAGCCGCCCAGGGTATCGATCATATATCATCCGATAGCAATGGCCGAAGCCAGGGTCCCAACACCAATCCGTCATTCATAGACGAGGTCAGGGGAGCAACTCTTCAGCGCAAGCGGATCCAGCACGCTACACGTTCGAGATGACACTCAACCTTCCCTCGAAACCGCTTGGAAAGTGGAATAAGATGGACATCCAGACTTATTACTCTCTCAATCTCGGGGATGTCTATCCGGTTGCTCTGAAACATGAACAACCTTTTGGGTTTTCCAAAGTTCGGTCATATACATAGATTCCTTCCACAGAGAAGTTCGATGGTGTAGTTGAGTCAAATCCGAGCGACGCTAAATAAACCGCGTGGTTCGCGACGAACGGGGGAAACAGGAATCATATGTAACTACTTAAGGCAAGCTCGTATCGATATATTATGTGATGAATGCCATAACGCATACGATTGAACGAAATGATATGCTCTCTGCAGTGCAACCGTTTCAGTACGCCACGTACCCAACACAGAGCAGGGGTAATCCAGCGTAGATTCCGACCCAAAAAACGATGTTGCCAAGAACCTTGTTCCTCCTAATAGCGGGCAGGCGTCCAAGCATGATCAAGGGAATTTGAATGAGCTGAACAAAATAAGTTTTTTAGCAGATCTGAGCGAAGAGGAATAAATAAGCAAACCTGAAGTATGAAGAGATACATCCTTGAATGTTTATCTGAGAGTATGTAAATACAACCACGAAGTGAGACTAACCTTATTTTCTTTGTGACAATCACCATCACCAGCTCGTGGGCCGATGCGCTGAGCAGAAAAGTCACAAACATCGCTCCCGATTTTGAGATTCGATAACTCTTCCTAGTCGCGCTATAAACGTGACGAAGAAGGAATGTATGCACAGGTTTATTCCATTTACGTGCAAATTCATCCCAAGAAGTCGAGTTCCACTGAAAGAAATATGAGTGCAAGCCAACCAAAAAAAGAGGTGCGGATACCCAGTCTTCATAAAACTGTCGATCAGCAAAGCTTTCGGAACAGTTACTCAACTTGTAAACATTTGCAGGTGACTTTCAAACTGACCGAGAAAGTTCCGCAAAGCCGTTGCAAATGCATTCTGGGTAATAAATCAGCCATCCAGTTACAACCAAAACTGACGAAAACACTAACCAAAAATAATATAAAACACAAGCAAATTTGCCATCATAAATGGCAGTGCGAGATCAAGTAACAGGCGGAAGAAGGATCGATTTGGAGAGTATGTGTAAGGCAAGATGAAGCTTTCTGTTACAGTGTAGAGAAGAACAAAGGTTCCCAAAGTGGCGATCTGTGGTAGGATACAGCAATTAGACATCATATGGCACAGCAAAATTTGCGCTTACGGTTTTCTCGAGTACGTAGAGAGGCCGAATCCTAAGTGGATAGTGTTAGTGATAGAACGCCAAGTGTTGCAATGGTAAGTTACTAACCTATCGGTTCTCGGGTATTCCAATTCATAGACCAATGTCGGTATCAGCTGATATAGAGCGAAATTTGTCCAAGTTATGGTATCCGGCCACTTGACGTAATTCGGACCTGA
>Ga0307517_10002502_pt1 | contig 29384 bp, 17 predicted proteins | sample 23_EM_MG_FD_194515 | JGI IMG/M metagenome (GOLD analysis project Ga0307517, IMG submission 194515) | Populus trichocarpa ectomycorrhiza microbial communities from riparian zone in the Pacific Northwest, United States - 23_EM | ecosystem: Host-associated > Plants > Roots > Unclassified | place... | reverse complement strand
AAATAACAATAAAACATGTACATATACTAACAAAATACATATACTAAAAAAACAATAAAATTGACATTTAAATGTTAAAATTTAAAAAGATAGAATTACTTACAAAAACTGATAAAATCTGTCGGTAAATCAGAACACGGATGTTGTGACCACAAAACTTAAAGAAATATGACTTGTGATAAGAAGAGGGAGATTTTTTTTTTGGGGGGTGGCTGGTTGTTTGCAGTAGGGGAGAGTTGGGATGTGGAAGAAGAAGGAGAAATAAGGGAGGAGAGGGTCGGCATAGTGGTCATATATTAACTTTTACCGATGGAATCATCGACGGACTACTTCTGTCGGTGATTCCGTCGGCCATTCTGACGGTGAATCGGTCACGTCACTGTACAGAGATCCCGGTTTGAATCCCTCGGTGATTCCGTCGGCAATTCTGACGGTGAATTGGTCACGTCACTGTACGGAGCTCCCGGCTTGAATCCCTCGATGATTTCGTTGGTAAAATCGCCCGCAAAAACTTCCACGTCAGCGAATCGCCTTTTTTTTTAATTCTGAATATTTTGTCTGTAATTACATCGGTATATACCGATCGAAGTATTCCATCGGTATATACCGACTGAATTACAGACGGAAAATATTTTGTCGATAATTATGACCGCAAAGTACCGACTGAATTATTCCGTCGGTAATGCCGTTGGTATTCAATGAATTTCTGGTAGTGAATTATCCATATATACATTATACTAGATAATTGTACAATACCAATTATTTATAAATACAAATCATTAATGCAAATGTCAAGTATTTTTGTGTCTATTAAAACTTTTATTCTTCATTTTTTTCTTGGTAATTGAAACTCTTCTCTGGCCACATTAAGTATATTATTTATGGCGTTAAAAAAAAGTATGTTATTAGCCACCGTTTGGTATTCTATTGTGGTTTAGGTACTTTTTAAGATACTTTTTTAAATATTTTTTTTATCTAAAAATCATTAAATTGATGTTTTTTTGAGGATGTTAGATATTTTGATATGATCATGTTAAAATGATAAAAATAAAAAAGTAATTAAAAAAGCACAAATAAAAGCATTTTCAACAACATTATCAAACACACATTTAATATGTTTCATGCAATTACTCATCAAGAACTCATCAAGCTTAAAAAGTCATCAATATCATATGGTTTCTTCCTAATGATATTATTAATGTGTTCGAGCATTATCTTTAGTTACTTCCTATGTCAATAACTATTATAGAGATGATGTGATGTTAAGAGATTATTTTGGTGGATAAGAAGGTATATTCATTTCTTTAACTTTATAGGTTCAAAACTGTCACATCGTGATGAATACAAGGCTTTTCTAAAATTAAAAGGGAAAATAAAAATAAATGGAGTTGTCACCTAGTAATTAAGAAAAAAACTGTAAATCCTAAAATAGACGTTGGTTTCAAAGATTCCAATGCTGATTTAGTTATGATTAAAAGAAAGTAGGTATTTGCTATGTGTTTTCTTCAATTTATTTTATGCACATTATTGATTGTGTAAACCTATTTCTGAAAAAAAAATTATGATATTCATTTTTGAAAGGGAGGTCAAAAATTCATCTTGAAGTTTTAAATTAATCCTTAAAAAATGAGATTTTGTCAAGTTTTAACTACAATGAAAGAAGTTGACGTTAATCCTTAAAAATTAGAGATTTCATTAATATGAGGATTTTAATAAAAATATTGACGTTAATCACTAAAAATAGGAGATTTCATCAAAATGAGAATGTTTACAAAAACAAAATTGACATTAAACTATAAAAAATGGAGATTTCATCAAAATAGGATTTTTAATGAAAATTTTTATACATTAATCTCTAAAAATAGAAGATTTTATTGAAATGAGAGTTTTAATGAAATTTTTTACATTAATCCCTAAAAATAAAAGATTTCATCAAAATAGAAGAATTATGATGTCAATCCTTAAAAGAAAAATTTCATCGGTTTAGAATTTTAATATGGGCATTAGAACTATATGGATGGTGAAAATTGGGTGATTAACCCACTCTTTCAAATATGAAAATAATCCTACCATTTATTTTTTTAGTTGAAAATTACTATATGAGCACAAATTCTCTTTTTGTTTTAATCAAAAAATGGCATATCTTCACATAGAATTTACACACCTAATTATAAGTCAACGATTTTGCACGTTAAAAAACCACGAATAAAATTACCGGCACACAAAATCAAACACACATCATCATCTAAATACAAATACCAATCTTTCAATAAAATTATCTCATCCTTCCATATCCATTGCAAGGTATTAATCACCAACCTTATCACACCATAAAAAAAAACAAATCCCTAGTGGCTTTATTTGTCGCACAACGGACACGAGCTCATAACACTTTAAATATTTCATAGCAACACACAATCAATCACAAATCATCACAAACAACCAATAATTTCTTCATAATCATGTTTAAAAATATCTAAAATTTTATTTAGGGTTTGGAATTGACTTTTAAGTGGTAGGAATCAACTAGAAGTTACTAGAACAATGAGAGACAATGGCAACGCATGTCTAATATGCGCAGTGGTGGTAGTCACTAATGGTGCATTGTTACACACACTAGAGATGGATGGAGGCACGTGGATGAGCTCATAAGATGCACCTTTTCCTCTCCTTTATTCTAGTACTAGTGGTTTTGTCCATCGCTACTCGTGGTTACAGATTATGGCCTTCAAAGTTTCAGTTTTTTTCTTCTCTTCTCTTTTTCTCCTTCTCGATTCTCTTTCTACCTTTATTGCTTTCGGTCAACTGGTATTGTGATGTGGTTTACTTGGTAAGGTGGTGAATAGAAACCTGACTGATGTTGGTGAGTGATAGGTTGATTCAATAGTGAAGGGCTGAAAAGGGAATATATTATTTTCATAAAAATATATCTTGATTTCAAAACAATAATGAGACAAAAAAAAGGCATACTTTTTATTAAAAGACATGATTCAGTCCCAAAACATATGGAAAACATATTTAAACAAAACAAGGTTATGATATTTCTCAATAAAAATATAAAATGATAAAGTTTAATAATAAAAGAATTGACAATGCAACATTCTTTCTAGTTCATATCTACCTCCTCTGACAAATATTGTGGCGTGTCAATATTTTCATTAAGTGTTATTTCTATCATCCTTGCCAGTTACTTGTTATGCTAAATTGGCTTGTTGATGATATGACATGTACCATTATCATTCACAAATTCAACATGCCCTCTACTTACTAACTTTTAGACTTAATATCTGAAATTTATGTAGTTTTCAATTGAGTGGCCCAAGATTTCATCATGATAATGACATTTCTCATTTGGATTATACTATCTAGGATACAGTTGTTGTATAGGATTTGATGAATAATGTGAACCCCATGGATATAAAGATTCAGAAACCCATAATTAAATCAATTCTTCCCAAGAAAGCTAAATTCAGGTTTGTGATTAAGCTTAACACAACAATAACATGCACCAAAGTACTAAGACTATAAATAATCAACCCACCACCTAACGCATATAATCGAGACACAAATGAGAAGTATAGAAAACGTCACAAAGTTTGGTTAATTCTTTGATAAGCCAGAGTAGTTCAATGAAAAACCAAGAATAAGAGCAAATTCACACACACAAGTTTTATTTCTAAATAATTAATTCATCTCTTATTAATTTTTTTTAAAAAATCTAAATACAAGCTAAATACCCCTAGGTAAAAAAATGTCTTAATCAATGATGAGAAAATAATAAAAAATTTATAAATAAAATAGGAAAAAGAATATTAAATCAACTAGAAAACTGATACAATTCCCGCATAATAGCTTTTAGACCTTATCGCGAGGCCTTTCTGATGTTTGATTGATTTAAAATTTTAACCCAATATAAAATAAAATCTCTGAAAACTTATGGTAAAATCTCAACCCGATCCAATGGTCAGATAAAAAATATGATTGTTAGCATTAAACTATGCATTAGAAAAAATAAGTCAAATCCACTTGTGAGTAGAAAAATGAGTTGAATCTACAAGTCTTGTAGGAAAAAAATCCAAATATCTTGAACTAACCTATTAAATGTCTTTTTAACCTTATTAGATCTTGACTTATGTTAGTTTCAATCGACATATATAATAGATCTTTTGGTGTAGTTTGGATTGCATCATCACCTTGTTGGGATGTTGACTGAAGATATATTAACATGATTTTGTAATTTTGATCTTTTATATATATTTCAAAGTAAATGCAACACTAAGTTGATCTAAGAACAAGCTAAAATTCAATACACAAGAACTAAGATAAAACCAAAATCAAGAGCTAACAAAAAAAAAAAGTCAAGACACAAACTAAATTGAATTTAAAAATAAATAGATAAAACCTGATTTTAGAGTTTTTCTCTAATACCAACTGATGTGAACTACGTGGATATAAAGATTCAAAAACCCACAATCAAATTAATCCATCCAAATAAAGCTAAACTCGTGTTTATAATTAAGCTTGACACAATGATAATATGTACCAACCCCCCCTAAAAAAAAAAGAAACCTATAATCGAGACACTAATGAAAAGTATAGAAGATGCCATAAAACTTGGTTAATCCTTTGATAAGTCAGAGTATTTCAATGAAGAACCAAGAGTCAGAGCAAACTCTCACACACAAGTTTTATTTTTGAATAATCAAGCAATCTCTTAATATTTTTTTTAAACCTTTGTTTCTTTAGATAAGTGTAATTGTATTAAAGAGAGAAGTTGTACAAAAATACAAAAGGCATACCTTAAAATGCACATTATCCCGTAACCCAGATTAAACTGATCTTAGACAGCAAGAAAAAAGAAGAAGCAAAAGAAAAATAAAAAAAAAAAAAAAAAAAGACTACCTAAACAACAACTATTAAACTAGTCGACCGATTCATAGAAAACTCAGAATTGATTGGTCGGTTCTGCAAAAACAACAAACATGCTAAATGGAACTCCAAAGATAACAAACTAGAGGTATCTTATAATTTTAGAAGACACTATATGGACCTGAAAGTATATGAGATCTGGTATTTTGGTTCTATCTCAACCAATATGAAACTTGATAAGCTCAAATATTTACTTATTAACAATATGATGAGGACAATAAGCTTGGTGTAAAACCCGATTATTTCTCTCATACCAGATGAAGTAAATCGTGGTTGAGAGTACTAATTGAGCAAGTAGATGTAAGAACTCCTTTCTGTGCCTATAGTGCGTGTATGTCCACTGAAGCAAAGGTCATCATATTATAGAAGATTAACTCACAAGAGTCCTGCTCATGGTAGCCCCTCATACCGAAGTAGAGAAAGGACACTAAAAGAACAGATGGCCTCATGCCTTGATATGCGAGCCACAAATGATACATACTGAGGAGCTGATGATCTGATAAGCATGAAGTTTATCTATAGCATGGAGACAACCTATAGAAGCAAGCCATAAGATAAAAAGAGTGTCTCAGGATATAACGTGGAAACCAGAGAAGGTGATACATAGAATTTGCGGGTCTCGTGTCTATAAAAACCTCCTATGCAGAGTCGATAAAAAATCTTTCTTAGTATTGTTTGAGACTTTGGCATCCCATGAAAGCTCAACTAATGATAGCACCGCCGAAAGGCAAAAGGTCACAAAATTGTTGACCATCCGACAACCAATAGTCTAACCACAAGGAAGTAGCAGTCTCATCACCAATACACGAGACAAATCTCCATCTGCACCAATCTCTACTAAGTAAGATCTTCCTTTAGGACCAAGAGGAAATTGAAGAAAGCCTGACATGCTAGAAAGATCTAACCTTGAATAAAACACTATGAACTTATCCTGACTAATCTGATGATCTCTCTGAAAGAATATAGACAACATCCTTATTACATCCTTTCAAATAAAAGATTATATTTGCTATGTTTTTTTCTATATTTATTCCACGCACGCCATTAATTATATAAACCTATTTTTGAGCTTATAATCATTGGAATGTGACCAATCGATGACTTTTTTTTTGCTGTAATCTTGCAACTTTCTCTCTTCTTTTTTATTTTAAAAAACTGAGAAAAAAATAAAATGAACTTTTGAACTAAATTTAAAATTCCAAAACTATTGAGACTGAAAAAGCAGAAAAAGAAAAATAGGTAGATTAAATTTGAGATATGCCATGAGATTTCTGCATATTTTACTGTACAATCTTTTTTGTTAGAATTTTTTTTCATTAAATTAATCATAAATTTATTATAGAAAGCTATTCTTAAAAAAAAAAGTTTGAAAATAAAATTAAAAAAATAATTGTAACGTAAATTGCTACAGTGATTTACGTCATCGTTTCAGTATATTTTGTATTAGTGATCGGATGATTATGAATTTATGACCACAATTTAAAGCTAGGTTACATGCGTCATTACTCGTAGAGGATCGTAGACTCTTCAGTAGGATGTGACCACTAATAGGAATATTAATGCACCGGGGTACTCTTAAAAGATTGAATATACTAGGCTATTTGGAAAATAATTTGTTGATTTTAAATTCGAAGTGGTATTTACTTTCATAAAAAAAAAAATACATATATTATTTTTTATTCAATTACATAAAACATAACATGAATTTTAAAATCCCTATTTTATATGAAAATAATTTCAAATATTTTATTTTGTAAAAAATAAAATAAAATTGATGAACCTCTTATAAAATTATCAATGTCCCGCTAATGGTGCTTTGAAATACTTGTTAATAATTAATTAAAATTCCTAATTACCCTTTTTTTTATAATTTAATTTATTATAAACTATTATAAAGCTTGTATATGAAATGAAGTTCTCTACTTTCACCTTTTCTTTTTTATTTTGGTTTTTTATATTTGTTTTTCATTGGCACTCATTTTTTCACCACTTGTCATGAAATTACAAACACACCAACACCTAATATATATTGATGGAACAATAAGGACTCAAATAGAAAAAAATAAAAATAAAAGGTCAATATCTCCAATAAATAAAAAAACAAAGATTATATATTTAAGTAGAAAAATAATAAGAGATCAAGTACCAAGTATGTAATTTTATCTTTTCGGAACCCACATGTTAGTATTTAGAGTCTGTTTGGAATTATGGTAGCGGTGGTGGTTTAAAGTGTTTTTTGTTTAGAAATATATCAAAGTAAAGTTTTTTAATTTTTAAAAAATTATTTTTGACATCAGCGCATCAAAACGATCTATATATATATATATATATATATATATATATATATATATATATATTTATTTATTTATTTTAAGCAAATAAAAAAAATCAAAATTTTTGGAACGCGGTTTACACCGCATTCCTAACCCCGGCTGTCCCCAAGGGGTATAGCGTGATGGCAAAGGGCTTGAGATCTGCACAGCAGGTCTCGAGTTCGAGTCAAGGCGTGCACCTCTTGTAAGAGTCTGGGACAGCCGAGATTTTACTCGCTCACCTGAACCTACAAAGTACACTTTCCAGAGGTGGAGTTTCCTCGAATAATAAAAAAAAAGAATTGCATTAACTATGGGCGTTGAAATAGTAAAAAATAAAAGATTATCTATTAAAGTATGTAGAATTAAAGGTGAGATGCTTAAATAAAAAATAATAAAATACTGAATATCAAATATAAAGTTTTCTCCATTGTTCCAGTGGCTGCTAAATAATATTTATGAAGTTGGGATACTCGGTATGATGGGTAGTTTGATAATAATTATTTTTAAAATGTTTTTTTATTTAAAAATATATTAAAATAATATTTTTTATTTTTTAAAATTTATTTTTAATATTAAAACAATTTAAAAACATAAAAAAAATAATTTTTTTTAAAACAGTCTTAATTAGGATTTTAAGCTTTGTTGCTATAGCATTGCTCTCATTCTAATTCTAACAAGGAGAAGAAAAGGACTTTTCTTCGTTTTTATGGGTTTGGGAAATTGCGGGTCAATTTGACATTTAAGAAAAACAACGAACGGAGAGCAAATCCGGTGGGCGCCCATTAAATATAAAATCTTAAATGAGAAAAGGAGGGTCTCCGGCTACTTCCACCCAAATTACTTAAAAACCGGCAATAAGTCTTCACGTTCAATTCAATTTCTTACCCCAAAAAAATAAAAAAACCTTCCTTCCTTATTCTTCTTGAATACTTTTCTTACAACAATTATTCATTGAGAGAAAAAAAAAAATTCTTGTGAAATGGAATGTCGATTCTTTGTGGCGCTTTGTCTCTGCTCTATGCTTGTTAATTTCCCTCTTTTTTCTTGTTCTTCCATTCGATTGCATCCTCACAAGAAAATGTACTTCTCTCCCTGATGTGTACTTTTTCTTTCTTTGTGTAATTTATTTGATTTATGTTTTCTTTTTCTTGTCTTGATGTTTAGATTACAGAAAAAAAGTGTGTTTGATCCAACTCGGGTCACTCAACTTTCCTGGAATCCCAGGTTCTTTTTTCCCCATCTTTTTCACTTTTTTTTATCAGTAAATTCTTTTTTTTTTTAATTTTAAATTATTGCCGTGGTTCTTCTTTTTTCTCAAACTTAACAGGGCTTTCTTATACAAGGGATTTTTATCAGATGAGGAGTGTGATCATCTTATGAATCTGGTTGGTATTTTGTAGGTTTGCTTGATTGCCCAATTGATTCTCATAGTGATTTAGTTGTTTTTAGTTATTTATAATATAATATAATATGTTGGTGTTACTGATTTGGTGCTGGAGTAGGCTAGAGATAAACTCGAGAAATCAATGGTGGCTGATAATGAATCCGGGAAGAGTATAGAGAGTGAAGTGAGAACCAGCTCTGGCATGTTTATTGGAAAATCCCAGGTCTTTCTTGAATTTTTGAACCATAGACTGTTTGACATTTTGTTTGCTGATTTGATATGACCATGAATTTATATTGTTTCCTGTTTGAGTAACTTAGCTTATGTAATGTAATGTAATGTTTATAAAATCGCGTTTCCCCCCCTTATATCAAATAAAGATAAAGGGTTTTGTGAATGTGAATATTGATCCCAATAAATTAAGGAATATGATTTTGTTGTGCAGAATATATTTAATTTATACATAAAGGATGATTAAATTAATAGAGCATGTATTCAATAGGATTATTGCCTGAACATGGACTCGAAAACTAATGAAATCTTGCACTGCATAGATATTGCACATAGATTTAAACATACTATTACTCTCAACATGGATTGGGAAATCTCATTAGGGCCCTTTTGCCTGCCACTTAATTCGATGCAATTGTAATGAATCTGCTGTTATCTTTGTTCCAACTGATCTTCAAGGTTTTTCTTGAGGTATGCTATGACTTGATTTTTTCTTGTTTAGCTCTTAATGGCTACTGGCTATCAGCAATTTATTTCTACTTTCACATATAGGATTTTATCAGCATGTAGAAATCTATAATGCTTATGCATGATATGTTACACTCCATTGACATTCTTATGAAAATGAAAGTTTGATCACTCAATGGTGTGCAGTGAAGTCTTGCATTTGACAGTGTTTTAGGAACTAGGAGATGAGGGTGTATGGCATAGGATTGTTGAGGACATTTAAAAATATGTTGAGAATAGGATTTGTTTAATATTTCTTTGCTACCACCTGCATAGAAAACTATCACCTCAGAATCCACATGGTTGAGTTCCTGCCTTCTTCCTGCCAAGCTTGATTTTCACAGCTGTTGCCCTTGCAGAATGCTGTGTGAAGGTAAACATTATCCGATGATGGGAAATGGAATGACTTCGATTTCAAACATATTTCAGTCCCTTGAAATCACCAATGAGATCTTTGAAGTGCAGTTAATCTCATAACCCAACATAGCCAGATCTGTTCCCGTTACTGTTTGCAGTCCACCAAACCTATTCTAAATGTGAAGCTCTGAGTTAGAATCAATTACTGCTATAGTCATTTATTTGCCCCATTACCCAGATATTATTAAGAAAAGTCCTCCCTTTCTCTGATTCTCAGTGAATTGGTTGACCCAAAGTTGATTGGTAGTGACTTTCAAATATATTTGAACCACACTTTAAAATGTTAAATGCAGCTCTTAGTAAAAGTTGTTTGTGGCCTTGGATGAGTTTTCAACTTATTAGTTTGTTACTTTTTGGTACTGAGGGCAATTTAGATAAAAGGTTAGTTTTCCATAAGAACACTGTCTATTTCTTAGAAGTTTATGTTGGATGGTGTGCTATATGATTATAATATACTACTGCCACAAATCTACTCATTTTTGAAAGATATTCTATTATGAATGCTTTTTTTAGTTTCTGGAATTTGTTAGGCTTAAATGATGTCCTTTCATTCATCATTGAAGGATGAAATTGTTGATGATATTGAGGCCAGAATTGCTGCTTGGACTTTTCTTCCTCAAGGTATGTTCTTCCCATGTGTCTTGGTTTATGATGTTTTAATTTATGCAGAAAAAAATTTATATTTCTTGTGCCTTTGGTAATTAGAAAACGGGGAGTCCATTCAAATACTACACTATGAGCATGGTCAGAAGTATGAACCGCATTTTGATTATTTTCATGACAAGGCTAATCAAGAGCTGGGTGGTCACCGGGTTGTCACTGTGTTAATGTATCTGTCCAATGTTGGAAAGGGTGGAGAAACAGTGTTTCCCAACTCAGAGGTAAACAATTAGCCGTGAATATGATTCTCCGATGTCCTTCGGTTCAAGGTCATTTTGTATCTCTGTTGCCAATAACATATTATGTGCCTTGTACAGGGAAAAACAATTCAACCAAAGGATGATAGCTGGTCTGATTGTGCAAAAAATGGCTATGCAGGTATTATTTTTGAGATGGAGCCTGACTACTCTGTTATTTGACTATTTGATGTGTATCTTAACACAAGTAACTCGCACTAATTTCCCCAGATTCATTTTAGTGGAAGAAGGCATCAACATATAATAGGAGTTTGATAAAAGAAAATGGGCAGTAGTTTTGAATCACCTTTGGATTTTTTGTACCATTATTAAAGCAGAATGATCTTAGTTTATCCTTATATTTTAGAGGTTGTATCTAATATATTCTCACATGTCTAATTACAACCAAGTTGTGCATAATTTCTAATATGTCATTCCACATACATTTCCATCCAAACTAAAGGATTTTGACATGTGGCTTGCATATAACTTATAAAATAACGATATTTTGACCTCACTATCCTCATGAAATTATCTTGGAAGTGTTTTTTGTTTTATAAATAATTATTTATTACTCTTAAAAATAATTATTTGGCTTAACCCTATAGCTTGCCCCTATATTTGTTTTAGTCGTCAATTTTTCCCTTGTGTTTTAAATTTACTTAATCTAATCTTTTGTTATCCAATTTGAGTCAATTAAGGCCAATTACTCAAATGCATTAAATCTGTTGTTATGGCATTAAGTTGATCCAATTAGAAGAGAGAGAAAGTTTACTTTGAGTTCTGCACGTGCAAGAAGAAATGGCAAAAAAATATTAAAACATTTTATCTTTATGTTTTCTTTTTTTAAAAAATAAAACACTTTGTCTCGCACATGCCACCCATTCCTCCTTACATGTGTGGCACGGGCAGGACTCAAAGCAAGCTTTCTCCTTCTTTTGAGTGAACTATATCCATTTAATGCCGCTTAACCCTTAACTAACGTATGATTTTCATAGATTTTTGTAATTGGTCATAAATGACTAAAATTGAATAACAAAAGTTTAGATTGATTGAATTGGAAACATATGGACAAAATTGATGGTTGAAAATAAACACAAGGGCATTTGAAATATTCAAAAAATAATTATTATTTTATGCAATTGGTGATGTGTTAATAGGTAAGCTTTAATTTTTTCAAAGTCTTTTTTTTGTGTCATGTGCCAATCCAGTATCAAAATCCGTCTACTTGAATGAAAATTTCAACAGGACCTACTGGGTACTATGCTTATATTTATGGACAGCTGCAATTAAACATATAATGATTTATTGGAGACAACCCATGAAATATAAGGACATCCCAAGCTAATTCCCTTTTATTTAGTTAATGGTTGGATTGCACAATTGAGATTGTCTTCTACTTTTCCTAATTCCTCCATCTTAGAGGTGAACTGGATTCAATCCCAAGAATCTTGGCAGATGACTCCAAATGGCTCTATAGGATTGGTTCTTTTCTGTGTATTCTTTGGTTGAGCATGGTATGTCTCACAAACAGGCTGTTTGCCCCTCAATGGTTTTCCAAACTCATAAGGGTAAAACTTGGAAACCACTTGCCTCATCATATGATCATTTTTGTTTCTGGATTTTTAGCAGAATATTCATGTGATGCTGATGATTGGAAAGTTTTCTATTGATGCTTCTGCCATTTGGTGTATTATATGATTGGAATACTATTTGTGGTGTTGATTATTAATGTCGTGTCTTGATTTCCATTGTAGTTTTTTAAATCCACACTGACCAAAATTTGATAGCTCCTTGGAAAATTTCTTGTAACCTTCTTTTAAAATATCCAGCATAACACTAACACATCTAATCAATCATACACCAAGCAGACTAGTGAGCGATCATTTCAATACCTTCTACGGATTTAGTTATGATGTGATTCATTTGCCATGTAGTATTGTTGTTTTGGCTGTCATTCAGTGAATATGCAGCCTTCGATTTCCCTTTTATTGTTACCAGGCATTCCATAAAATTCTACATTATATCATTGCAGTGAAACCCCAGAAGGGTGATGCATTGCTGTTCTTCAGTCTTCATCCCGACGCAACGACTGACACAAACAGCTTGCACGGGAGTTGTCCAGTTATTGAAGGTGAGAAATGGTCAGCAACCAAGTGGATTCATGTCAGATCCTTTGAGAAATCGCTGAAGCATGCAGCAAGCGGGGGTTGTATCGATGAGAATGAGAACTGCCCTTTGTGGGCAAAGGCCGGTGAGTGCCAAAAGAACCCTGTTTATATGGTGGGTTCAGAGGGGTCTTATGGTTCTTGTAGGAAGAGCTGTAAGGTATGCTCGTCCTAGGAAGTCTCTTTGTTTTGAAAATGAAAGGGTTCATACTTAAACACTGTAGATTACAGTGGGCCGTGCTGTCTTTGTACCTGTATGCGGCATATCTTTATTAAACCTCAAGGAGCTATACTAAACCTTATGGAGCAGTCATTCGACACTCACACTTAAACTGTCAAAAAATAGAACTAATCTCAGATTGTTTTCCCCCCCATTTCACTTTGGGTCGGCATTCATGAAATTCATGGTGTGGATAGGGTGCTTAGGGTTTATTCACGCAAATGTTTTACCTGGAACGTTGTCCGAGTTCAGGATGTAGCATGCGCTTGCATTAATTTGTCATAGGGGTGGTATGTAGTTTAGTTTTTAAACACAACCTAGGGTTGACTCGGAGTGCATCTCGGGTCATGGTTAGGTGGGTTGGTCCGAGATGATTTAGGTAATTTATTTTATATATATATATATATATATATATATATAAATAAAAAATATTATTTTAAATAAAAAAAAATCATTAGCTTTGACTAGGTTTTCTCCGGTTAAAGGGTTGTGGGTTAATTTAGATTTTGAAAGTCAATTCTTCTAATGTTATTGATACCTGGTCATCTCGAATTATGGGTTAATCTGTTAGGTTGGGTTCTAAAAAGGTGGTATGTCGCAATAGGATGTGTGTATATATGCTATGTATTAAAAATTAATGATGTAGAATGGAATTCTTTTTTCATGGTATATAAAGAAGATAAAATTTTAAAACATTCATAAACTTTTAGAAAACAGTAAGAAAAATATTTTAATAAAAGATTTTGAATCAAAATTTGGTACGAGGTATATATATATTTTTAAAATATTATGAATTTTAATTCAATATATCTATTGCATATCTTTTTATTTACATCATAAGATCACAGTAAGAAAACAACTAAAAAAAAAAAAACTAACACAAAAGACATTTTACATCTACACGTTTTACTATTTACTAGAATAGTATAATTATTATTTTTTTCTAAATAAAAAAAATAATAACCTTTAGTGTTGGGGGTATTTTGGTTTTTTTACAAGGTTAAGTGGTCATTACTAGGTTGATTGGAGGTAAAATTGTCTTTTTAATTCTATAGTTGAATGATTCAAAGCAAAACTTGTAAAACTTGCATTTAAGAGCTTTTTAATTATTTTATTTTTTATGCATAATAAAATAACAAAATTACCTTTTAAAATAAAACTTTTAAAACTTGCGTCCTATGCTTTTTTATTTTTTCATTATAGTTTTTTTTTTCTATTATCAAGTTAAACGTGGGCAAGTTGATTTTTTAATAAATATAAAATATTATTTAAATAAAAAAATAGTTGTACACACTAGCGTGTAGGAAATGCATTCATGTGACCTTTTAGTGGTGCTTGCGACTAGAATTCCCTTCCATATCATTGGGAATCGTTGTTGCGTCTTCTTTCTAGTGTGGCGGCACAATAGTTTGTTGCTGGCAGAACTTTTTTCCTCTATTTTTTCCCTTTCTTTCCATCGAAAATCAAGCTGATTATTTAAAATTAGAGTTATCCTCTTAGTTATTAATATTTCAATTTTGGCCCGTAATGTTTTGATTTTAAATTTTTGTTCTTGACCATTTTGTAAAGCTTTTATTTGTTTTCAATTTCATCATTCAATCTCAATTTGTGATATATTATTTTTTCAATTTAGTTCTCATTTTTTGAACTTTTTTTTTTACTTTTGTTAAATTGATTTTTCTTTTCAATTTCACCATTCAATCAAAAATTTATAGTTGCCCTCTAATTTATTTTTTATTTCAATTTTGATCCTCATTCTTTTAGTTGCTATTTTTTTTTTGTTTTGAATCTTTTTGTATAATTGAATTTTGTTTTTCAATTTTATTCTTCAACATTTGATTGGTTGGGGATTGAACTTCATGGTTTTTCTAGATATGGTACTTTTGGTCTAATAACATGGGTCACGAGTTTGAAAAATCAACACATGTTAACATCATTTTTTTAAATGGGCTTTATGGTCTTCTTTGTTTTTTTTTTCTATCAGGTTATCACGATCTCATGACTTGGATCGCGGGTTTGGCGGGTTAACATAAGTTAGCTAGCCCCTTATTACCTAGCTACAAGTTTGTCATGCTAACTCGGACTGACTCATGGCTTTTTTTTTCCTTTTTTTTTTACCCAATTTTATCATTTCATATTTAATTAGTTAATAATTGAGCTACATTGGTTTTTACCTTTTAGGAAAAAAAAAATTCATTATTTTAAAAAAATTTATTGTGATCACTTTTTTATTATTTTAATTTGTTCCATTTACTATTATTGTCTAATTTTTTTTTATCATCTAATTAAAATAAAATTATTTTTTTAAACCAGCCGGATCTATAACCCAAATCACAATTTTTTTTTTTATTTAAAAAGCACTTGCGGCACATGAATATTATTTCTAATGAAAAAAATAATTAGACCCGCGGCATAGCGCGGCACATATCTAGTATGTTTTCTCTGTTATAAATTCCTTAAATTATTTCAAAATTTATTAGAGTACAAAACTAAAATGTCTTTTATATCCATATTAATATTTAATTATAAGATTACGTAATATTTCTTTGAAAAATCAATAGCTATTAAAAATTTAAATTGAACATGGATCAATAATGTACAGTGTTGTGTCTAAATATTTTAAGATTATTATGTTTTAAATTATATTTGTGATTTGATTTATAATATATATTTTTAAGAAATAGAGCAACCGAGAATTTACATAATTGGATATCTATATATAATATATTCATATTCTGATTTTTCTTTTTTTATTTTAGTTGAAGATGTGTTTATTTCCAATCGATAAATAGCTTTAGAGATGCTTAATTGGGTTGAATGAGTGAATCGGTGCAACGCAAAATAAATAAGTTTATTTGGGAATAGATTTGCTGCTCAAATGAGATAAAATCCAAGTTAAGCAGTAGACTACCAAGTGTTGCTGCAGTTCTTAAAATGGCAAGAACAGTACGGAAGCTGCCATCATTTTTTTTTATTATTATTGACGTGGGTGTTCGGGTCAGTTTGCGCGTACCTCGACTAATTCCACGGGCCCTGAAGTTAACGACCATGTAAACCTCCAATGACCATTATATTAGCAACCACAGAGAGAGCAAACTACTTAGTCTTAAACTTTTATTATTAGACCACCTACTAGATGATTTTTTTTTTTTTCCACTTGGATAGGAGACTGAGTGCTATAAGCCCTGGTTTACAAATGGAAACTTCTGTAGCATTAGAAGTTTATGCAGCTGACTCCTCTCCTAAATTCTCATAGCAACAGCTCTGGGAATCAAGCAGAGACCTTTATCATAATTTTTATATTTATCGATGAAATTTTTTATTGATATTTATATTATTATTTTGTTAGTAATTAATTTACTAATAAAATCATTGACGAAGATTCTTTGTTAGTAAATCTTTCATCGGTATTTTTTTATCTGTCAGTAAGACCGTTGATAATAAAAAATATTATTACCGATAGATTTACTGATGGAAAAAAAACATAAAAAAATTACTCATTTTATTCCATCAGTATTTCCCTAAAAAAAAATACCGGATGTAATTCCATAAGTAATTATTTAAAAATATTTTACCAATTCTGGTAGTGTAGCCTGTGCAATATTCTTGGTACCCTTAGATGCTGAGGACGAGGTCTCACTGTGTCATGAGAATATTCTGCACGCAGCCCAGAGCCAGAGATTTCAGTAAAGAGGAGGCCTAATGCTCTCTGACACAAGAGTCGCATTGCCCCCTCCCCATAGCTTAGAAAATCAATTTGTATTTCTCACGTCAGGCAGGCGTGACCTAATATATAGCATACACAGCATAAGAGAACTGCTTCATACGTATATTATGAGCTCAAGGAAACAAAATGTTAATACTGGAGCCAAAGATAAATGGAGAGGGAGGGGGGGATGCCTTGTATGGCGATGGCATGCGTTCGAGAAAAACAGTTAAGAATGAGAAGATGAAAACTGATCATGCAATTGCTGTTCATTGGGAGCCACCATGCTTTTCTTGCCCCTTTCCACTTGTTAAATGCATGCATATTTCGTTAATTCTCTTTAATTTCTTCTTTACCATGTTTTACTTGGCAGTATATGTACAGCAGCAAGGGTTTAGGATTGCCGAGCAGCAAAATCTAGCAGATGATCAAGCAATTATCAGCCTCTTAATTAGTCTCGATCTCGTCTCTTCATTCTTAATTTGCCCACTATTATCCTGGACGTCATACAATGGGGAGACCTCCCTGCTGTGATAAGTCCAACGTGAAGAGGGGCCTTTGGACGCCCGAGGAAGATGCCAAGATACTCGCTTATGTTTCCAATCATGGCATTGGTAACTGGACTTCGGTCCCCAAGAAAGCTGGTATACTTGTGTTAATTTTAAGTAATTCTATGCCTACGTACATATATATATGATGATGATGATCATTTCTCTCCTTAATCTTTGGACATGCATGTTCATGTGTTCATCTCCACTCAACGCCCATGTACAGGACTGAACAGATGCGGGAAGAGCTGCAGGCTAAGATGGACTAATTACCTGAGGCCTGACCTTAAACATGAGAGATTCGCTCCCGAGGAGGAAGAGCTTATTATTAAGCTGCATAAAGCGATAGGTAGCAGGTGGGTTTTTTCACTCAAGATTCCTTGATCTCGCAAGTGGCCAAAGAATAGTAATGGCAAGAGTAATCCATTAAGAAATCAAGTAATTGAAAACAAAAAATCCCCCCAAAAAAATTTCTTGTTACTATTTCCAAAAATCTTAGAATAAAAAGGGCATTTGAAAACCTGAAACAACAGATTCTTCCCCCTTGTCTGTTTACTTTCTGGTGGGTATAAGTTGTAAACTAAAAGAGCATACTCCATGACTTTCAATTGGTTGGCCTATTTTGTCCAGGTGGTCTCTGATTGCAAAGAAACTGCCTGGAAGAACAGACAATGATGTGAAGAACTATTGGAACACTAAGCTCAGGAAGATGCTTCAGAAGATGGGGATTGATCCTGTGACTCACAAACCTTTTTCACAGATTTTCTCTGACTTTGGAAACATCAGTGGCATTTCAAACACTGGAAACCTCAATAAATCCTTAAACACCAGTTTGATGTCCGAACCTGATCATCAATTCTCTTCTGCCATCTTAACCACCCCTGAGCATTCATGTTTCAAGAAAACCATGGAACAGCAAGTGCAGGAATACAATCCTACTGTTACTCACCCCACTTCATGGGACTTTCTGGCTCAGTTTCCAGTCCATGACACCAAACAGTTACCACTTTTCTTCAATGAGGTCAGCTCTTCCTGCCCATCATCAACACCATCTTCATCTTCTACCAGCACTTTCACACAGTCCTATTCCTGCCAAAAATCTCAGGCTCCATTGATCACACCCACTTGTACCTTTACGTGTACTGAATTTCTCCTCAGCGATCCTGTTTCCTCCACTGAATTTCAGCATCAACAAGAGCAATATGACTTTGATGAGATGTTTTCACCAACCAACTCTTCAACTATGGCAATGGCACAGAATGATGTATCATCTTGCAACATAACTAGTACTGGAAGCGATGATGATTGGTACTTGAACCGATCGGTTGGGCGGTCGACATATGATCACGGAACTGTCAATAATGGACTTGAAGAGAACAACAATGCTGCCGATCATGCGGCCTATTATTCGTCATCTGCAAGTTCATTTGTCGATGGCATCTTGGACAAAGACAGAGAGCTGCACTCGCAATTTCCTCCACTTTTGGATCCCTCTTTTGATTGTTACTAATTCAGAAGCTTGACAGCCAATTTGGAGCTTAAAGCAAAATGTTAATGGAGCCTGCGTCAATTCTATCTCATGTAATACAGAGCTACAAACTAAGCTATAGAGTGGGTTATTTTCCCAGTTAGAGACCATTTTCATTAATCATCATCATGAATAAGTCATTCATCAATTCTAGTGCTGAGCCATATAATTATTATACACATGAAGCTGACTAAGAGCACATATATCATGTTATATTTCCTCCATAAGTAAAAATAGAGTGCTCGTGGATCAAACATGTGCATGCAATATCTGTGATCATGCTAGCTAAAGGGTGTCATCATCAAAGCTTTGTGTCAAATTTGTTGAATGTACTGTGATCCAGATTAAATATTTCTAGTTTTTTTCTTGCAGCATGCGCTAACATGATCTCAATCGTTATCAGATCAGGAAATTAATCAAGCAGGATCAAAAAAGACTTGCTAAAACCAGCACCACTAAACACATAGAGGGCTTAATTTCTCCTCCCTTTTACACCTTAATTTGACGGGGACTTCTCAGTGTCCTTGGCCATTAATCAGGGTCAATACCCAAATTTAACCTGTTAATCCAAGGGTGGAAGATGAGTGGCCTGTGTGTCGCATTTCTATGAATATATGATCATGTTAACATCGATATCTTCTCCAGCATTTCCCGGAGCCAACATCGACAGTTGAGTTGGCTAATCTAGTAAATTCTAGGATTGGACGGGTTCGCTATATATTTAGGTTTTTTAATTTGGGAAAATGCTAATTTTATCACATAATATATTCAAATTCACTTCCTCAAAAATCTCGCACAAGATGAAAATCAAAGGCATTAAATAAGTGTACAGGAATCTAAATTCCGGGAGAACTAGCGTTACTCGTCAATAGGTCTCTATGGAATCCATCATTTTGTTATGTTAGTTAGAAGGAAAAGGGGAGAGAGGAATGAAGAGGTCCCAACAAAACAGAGAAGAAATCAGAGAGATAAAAGGAAGATTGCACCATGGCTACTGCACTGCAGAGATCATCTGTTTCATTCCGACGACAAGGCTCCTCCGGCCGTGTTTGGGATAATCTTCAAGTTAATCCAAAAAGAAGCAGAGAACTAGTGGACACGCCAGCCGGTAGAAGCCAAGAGATGAGCCTCGGCAATAGCAACATCGATGAGAAAAGCAGAGGCCAGGAATTCCTTGGAGATGAGGCTAACACCACGAGCTCCTACGACCCTCCAACCCCTTGTAAAGAAAAATACAGGGATGAAAGGTGTGGTATTTCAAACTTTTGGAGGTGCTGTACGGGGCCTTCTACAGCCTAGTTTGTAATTTCTTTTACCGTCATGTTTGTATAATCTGCTGGAATAAATTTTAGTTTTCTCTTGAATTCTTCTTCATCTCTATTGCATTCGGGAGCATTGTAATCACATGAACATGCTGTTATCCAGCTTCAATGACATGAGAGTTCTTCGTTAATATCGCTATGATTTGTAAACAATTTATTGATTGATGAGAATATTGGTCTCTGCATATTCCTCCCGTTTCTTCCATCTTTTCCTTTCGTGCCGTTATAACCCTGGCTCATCACGTATATACGTCCAAGTAATTAATTAACGCAGGAAACACAACCGCAAGCGCATGCGAGTAAGATCAGGCGATAAATGAGTGCTAGAGGAGGGTTATTTATAAGCGATATACGTAGTGGAGGCGATAGCATATATACACACGTATGGTCCCTTAACACTCTTTGCACGGATGATGTCAAAGGGACAATTCACTGGCTGCGGGATGCAACTCTGCCATGCGATGAAATCTTGAATGGAGACATCAAGCATGCATGGTGAATGCCCTTCAAGCACCGCTAGCAGGAAAACAGAGTCGGTTTCCAAATATCAAAAAATCATAAGAGAAGGTAAGTGAAGCGGAGAAGAACGAATTTATTTGCATTCTGTTTCATCAGAACTGTACACTCGAGTTACAATCTATACAAATCAATGAAGGAGCTTAATAAACTCAACAGAGGAGGATGCATGATCACATTTCAGCTTGCACACATCCTGAATGGAGATGATAAGATAACGAGTACAAAAAAAGGATTTTTGGTTATCAGATAAGTCTTTCATTGACTGAAAAATGCTCCAGTATCAAAACCCTAGCTCAGTTTAACACGTGCCTAGTCAACACCCCAGTTGACGGTACTTGGTGTGGTCCACTTTATTCAGACGTATGCAACATAACAAATGTTCAGGCAAGTCTTCTGGCTTGTGGCCCTGTCAGAAAAAGATGACATAATATAAGCCATACATCACGTTGCATTGCAAAACAAATTAGCCTTGACAAGAATCTAATAGATATGCTTACCTGAATTGTCAGGCCAAAATCCAAGAGACAAAGCTTCAGCCTGTCTTGTAAGGTTTCAAGACCTTTTCTAGAGATGTAGCTAAATCTATGCACATCCAGATCAATCTCCAAGTAGTTTTCTCCCTGTGATAAAATTCAAAACAAGTTAAGAATGCACTTTCACCGATCATAGTGGAGTTGCATCGCCATGAAACTTTCAATGCTGCAACATTTCAATATAATTCTGCCAACAACACAACCAATTAAAATATTAATTGTTCAAGATTTTTTTTTTAATGAGCTATCTAAAAGAAAGGAGAGCAATGTGACAACCATAGTTGCAGTCACACAAAATTTAAACCAGGTTTTAATTACATTAGATAATAATATCAAAAGAGCAGGCACATTAGCTGCATTTCTTTAGATGAAGGGATGACTAGGAAACTGAGCCCAGTACAATCAGCTAGCTTCAGTGAAAACGTTAAATCCAGTTATAGGATGGAACAAGGAAAAAAAGGGAGAGAAAATGAGGTTCATCTGATAGTAATAGATCCATAAGACCACTGCGTAAACACAAATTTGTTACATAGAATTGATATGCTCAGGGAGCCTTGAAAGACAACCACATGGAGCACTCCAGGTTATGCTCAGGGAGCCTAGAAAGACAACCACATGGAGCACTCCAGGTTAGTGTCGTAGCGGTGCGGCAGAAAAGTACAATTTTTTAGAGAGAGAGAGAGAGAGAGAGAGAGAGAGATAGAGAGAGAGAGAGAGTCATATCCTACTGCTTATGATCACCACATCATACAAAATAATGTAACACAGCAGATTGGAATAAGCAATCTGAAACTTACCAAATAGAATTCATGTTGAGGACGTGAGAGCACAGGTTTCTCATTGTAGGCACTCATAAGCTTCTTTTCAGTAGCGCTTAATTGAAGATCTTCTAGATTTTCTAGTCGGCCCAATATTTTTAATCTTTCCCTAAATGGTGCTATGGTATCTAGAGGGAACCCTCTAACCCTCTCCACTTCATCATTAATCAACCTCTGTAAGGAAAGAAATGCGGAAAAACCCAGTTAATGAATTGTTAGTAATAAATAACCCTGATGAGGATGGACAAACAAAAACCTCCATAAAGCTACCATGTAATGCTGTTGTATTATTGTGAGACTTCTTAGTGAGACTTAAAAGAAAAGAAAAGAAAAGAAAAAAACCTAGAAAGCGCAAAGGTGAAGATGCCTCCCATCTTACACTGATATTCTCTTGAAAATGAGGGGGGAGCTCTTTTGAGTAACTTTCAGACAGTTTAAAATACAGGACCATGTTCATTCCTTCTCCATCATTTTCACTTTGAAATATTGTGGCAGGATACAGAGGTATCTGCAGAGAAAATAATTCATCTCATCACTGAAGATACTTGGTTAAAAAACTTCACATCAAATACAGCAATCAGTTACATAAACATGGAATTGGGATCTGCAATTTAGCATGCGACAGCATAAAAACCAACCTTGTTCGCAGCATCTTTAAACTATAAATGGACTTAATTAATGTACTAGAGCGAGATACTAGTGCTTTTGACCCCATTTTTTTCCATCAAGGGGTAATGAGAACTATAAATAGTAAATTTCAGGCAACAAGGAAATTGAAAGATACAAGTACCTGAACATTTACGACAAGAACACCAGGAACTTCATCGGATGTGTTGACATGAGGAAGTTCCACAAATCTAGCAATGTGATGAATTTTCCTCGGAGATAGAAAAATGTCAGCACCAAAAGGATAAAATGCAGCACAGTTTGGAGCACAATCTTTCTTCTTATCCCTGTAAAATATATCACATTTAGAGCTCTACTTGAGGTAGTAGAAATGAATATCACACAAACATGCATACAAGTCCCATTTACAGAAACAAATGCTACCAACAACGGCAAGCCCATTTTTCTCCTATGCTTGTTACTAAATCAAACTGAATCCAATATTTAAAATGTTAAGACAAGGTAACTGCAGAGTAAGAGTGATCCTGTGTGTAGTAGCAGATTCAAATAGTAGTTAACTACTTGTGTGACATTTAAATTCACAGTAGTTCTACCAATAGTGGGTGGTTCTTGCATCCCTAACACCTTGTTAATGAAATTACTAAAAGCAAGATAAAGTTCAGATCAAAGATTTCTCAAGTTGAGAAGATCAAAGATAACGATAAAAACAAAGCATTTAGTACAGATTGAATTGAGGTAGTTGGAAAGGATAAACAAAGCCAACGATTGAGCTTTCTATGCTGGACTAAACATGATAACATATTGATGGAGCAGAAACATTATAATAATCTCACCTAAAATAGTTCTTTCCCCGAACTTTGAAAGTACTTGGCTCAATGGGTGACCAACAATCAGTCATCTTCTTATCTGTGGGGCAGTAAGGGATTGAGGAACCAGCAATAGGTCTTCGCACAAATGCCTTGGGTGAAACTGAAATAAAAGGAGGATGGTGACATGAGATGCAAGTCTAAGACATATAGCAGATGATAAAAGGGGATGAGACAAAAAGGGGAGAGCATCAAAGTATCAAGTAAAGAAAATGAGATAATAAGTTTCATAAATTCAGAACACGGCAAGTATTATATATTGGAAAAGCAAAAGCTTTTTCACCCCAACTTCTGCAATTTGGTCACAACCGATTGTGCGGAGATATATTTATAAAGAGAATTGAATTTAAGATAATTGTTCATTACTTCGAGAGCTATACAGCAGACACTCCAGTAAATTTATTTCCCAGAACAAATTCATACAATAAAAACATTAGTAAAGCATTAGCGGGATGCAATGCCACTACAAAAAAGGTACATAAAACATACGTTTTTCAAGTCCTTAATCAAGGTCAAGATTAACTAAACCAGAGCTCACAGGAACTCAAATTGAGTTTAAACAACAATCAACATTCAAAACCATAAGAACAATGAGATATAAGAAAAGAAGGCATGGAAATATAGCAACACTCACCTAAGGTCGGATTAGTAACATTCCCTTCTCTCCGTTTGAAAGAAAGTTTAAGAGAAGGCTTTCTCTTGGAACTCGGTGTGCCTGGACTCAATGGTCTTTTCTTGTCAATGGAAGCGACAGCTGAAGCAAGGAAAGGCAAGCAATTATTTGGAAGAATCCCACTGTGATTGTTCTCCTCTTGACCTCCAACGCTCACATTAGAAACTTCATCCGCATATACAGGAGTCACTTGATCATTACTCCGGGAATCATTGGCTTTAGATTGCATAATATTTGAATCTCTCGGCGACGAAACAGACGCATCCTCTGGTTCGGTAACAGATACAACATCTACAGTTAAATCAAATAAAACATTATTATCATTACCAATCACCAATGGAAATAAATTTAGAATGAAGGAAACTAAGCCAAAAAAAATAAAAATAGGACATACCATCATAGACACTATAAAATTCATCATCAAATTCAGATTCAAGCACAGAAATAGCATCAGACCAGGCACCATCCATGCTTCCTGTATTTTGAACCATAGAATTTTTTTAAAAAAAAAAACAGAGAGAGAGAGAGAACTTGCACACGAGTTGCCATGTCCAAAACAAAGAGATGAAAAAAACCTTGAAAAGCAGGATTGGAGTAAGAGCGATCTGGTTGACCGGGAACATTGAGTTTATCAGCCTTAAGAGAAGAAACACGCCTTGAGATTATTCTTCTTCTTCTTCTTCTTCTTTGCTTCCCGCTTTTCTTCTTATTTGATGATGGTAAACAAACACAGCTATCTGGCCTTGATGCACACCCTCCCATTCTCTTTCTTTCCTCCCTCCTCTAAAAATCACTCTTCCCTTCCTCCTATTAATCACCGATCTGATTTTTCGAGGATACAAAACCTACCTACCTCTTTATATATATCTATATAAATCTTTGTTTTTAATTAAAATCAACTAATCTCCTTGGTGGGTCCCAACGCGCTCTTATTTTGTTGCAACGTGGACAAGAGGCCTTCATTTTCGTCCGAGTAACAACAGTGTTTGTGTTTGGAATTATTAAGAAAGAAATTTATTTTTCCGATCATACATTAAAAATCAACTACTGGTCTTTCCTTTTCACTAATAATATCACCTTCGTCGAGCTCTGAACCCTAATCGTTAAAAAATTACACCAAAGAATATTCTAAAAAAAATAAATAATATTAGATTAATACACCCTAAAAATATAGAATAAAATGATCGGATGGAGAGGTTGGTTTCACGACTGCGGTTGGCTGCCTTGGACGGTAAGCTCTGACTTGTATCTTGGTGGGAAGAAAGATGTCAGTACGTACACATACGAGTGTTTACCATCTGACACAGAGCACGTGTTTTTTTTTTTTTCCTTTTCTTTTTCTCGTTTTATTGGATTTGCACTCACCTGGAAGCGATGCTTCCTCCGATGGTGCATTCCGTATAATCTCTCAGTCAATCAATACTAAGATACATTTTTCTACGGTGAAGAATTTTTATTATTATTATTTTTATAGTTTATATTATATTTAATATATAACAATTCCTTACATTTTATTATTTTTTAGAGTTATTCCATAGTCAATTTTTATTTAATATCCAAAATACATTTATGTATAAGTTTGTACTTCTTGACAAATAAAATAACTTTTTTAATATTTTTAAAATATAGATCAAGTTTTCATAGTTTTAATAAAATAATTATTAAATTCAAAAATATATATAGAAATAAAAAGACTATTTTTGAAGATTTTTAATATGCTAAAATATGCAAGTATAATTTATTTTTGAGAGATTTGACTATATACAAATTAAAATAAAAATTGTATTTTTAAAAGAAAAGATTTTTTGTTGTTGTTTTTATAGAAAGGAATCGATTCATTTAATATCAAAAAGTGTCTTGCGTATAAGTCACAATTCCAAATGATAAATATGTTAGGGTGAGGAATTCAAATTAATTGCAAAATGATCTTTCATAAATTAAAAATTTATAAAAAATTGGACGGCGACCATGTTTGGCAAGATGCAAATAAAATGTTTTTATCAAGACTATTTTAACTACGATATCAATTCAAAACAAATTATTGTTCATCAACTCAGAACTGAATAACACTAAATATCCACATAAATTTTATTAATTTCACCCACTTCGTTCAAATTTTATCCTAATCCAAATAAATCAAAACATAACTCATGCACCAACTTAATGTCCAAAAAAAAAAGCAATCTCAATCCAAAAAATAATCTCACAATTAAACACAAATAACCACATCATTTCAAAATAAAAAATGCACATAAAACCAAATTAATAGTGTCCAAACAGTCCAAAACTATGCACAACAATAAACAATTTGTTCCAAATTTCACAATGTTATAGTAATTTATTCAAAAATAGTTTGAGTTTATAGATCGATTTTTTGAAGCATCTGAAATGTATAAGGTATACTGAAATAGACATTGGAAGACAACTAAAATAGTGGCGACGTGTGTACCACACGCCACCAACACTACCAGTGTGTGGATTCACGCGCCGCTGCTAGAGGAGGGCAAACTAGTGGATATGATGTTCCTCAATCTCCTTTTTACTCCTATACTGGCGGTGACACCATCGCTGCTCGAGGAAGGAGAACTGGATACCTCAAGGTTCAGATTTCTCTCTCCTTCTCCTTTACTGTTGGTTTCTTTTTCTGTTGTCCTCTACTGTTGTAGACTGTTACAGGTTTGTTGTGAGGGTTGTCCAGTGTTATGGTGGTTACCGTGGGTTACTGGTGAAAGAGGTTGAAGGCGTTGAGTTTATTGCTTCTAGTCTCATTGAAGCTGGGGAAGATGAGGAGTAGGGGTGAGCATTTTCAGTTCGGTTCGGTTTCTTTTTTAAAAAACCAACCAAACCAATTTTTTTTAATTCAGAACTGAAACCGGTTCAAACTGACCATTTTTTATTTGGTTCGGTTCGGTTAATTGAGAAATTTTTTTGGAAAAACAGATACTATCCGGTGGAAGTGCTAAGCGCAAAAAGTGAAGAAGTTTTAAAGCCGATCGAAGACGGCGAGAGTAACAGCTGATCTTCTACCTGATCTATCTACCATATTGATTGATGTACTAGAGAGACCAAATTCCTATAAGGGAAGAAAAGATTCACTAGCTCAAATCCTTGTACCTTTGTGAAAGACATCTCATGGAATAGCTTACATGGGAACAGGGAAAGGAAAAAACTCAAATTCAAAATAGAAGTTCCCGAGCTAAAAGGAATGGGGTCAGAGGTGGAGACTAACTGCCAAGGAGCGTAGCATCTACCAGAGAATCAAAGAATAATGAGAGAATTAGAGAAGAATTGTGAATTGTGAAGGATTGAAAGACATTTGGGAGAGGGACACCTTGAAAGACATTTGGGAGAGGGGGGCAGCAGAAAGCTGAAGGATTGTGAACTGTGAAGTTTAGTTTTAGGTTTTCCTTTTATAGTGGGTTTAAATGTTGGTTGAACCGGTTCGGTTTGAGCTTTTCTGCATTACAAAACCAAAACCGAATCGAACTGGAATTTTTTCTAAATATTCTAATCAGTTTAATCGGTTTTTTTTTCTCAGTTTGGTTTTTTTTGTTTTCTCGATTTAATCAGTTTATTTGTTTTTTTGCTCACCCCTAATAAGAAGAGAAGAGACTGATGTTGGGACTGCTAGTGGTGGTTGGTGGTTTGGGTCACGGTGGTGAAGGATATGGGTCAACAGTCAGAAATTCTAGTGTTGGTGGGTTTGTTTTGTTTCGAAGAGCTTAAACTATGAGGAAGAAAGAGGATGTTGACGTGAATAAAGAGTAGGTGTCTAGTAGAGTGTGGGTTGGTTGTGTGGAGTTGGTGTGTTAGAGGAGGTAGTAGTGTTTATGGAAGAAGGTTGGCGGTAATGGTAAAAAAAAATAAATCTAAGGAGGTTGATTGGTATGGTGGCTGGCCATGAGGGAGGAAAGTCTAGTGGTGTGGTGTTAGAAAATGGAAAAGGTAGTTGTTCTGTAAGATGGAGGTTTTCACAATGGGGGATACTTGCGACTGAGTGAATAAGGTGGTTTCTGTTGGATTTGTTGGCGAGATGAACTAGTGAGGATGAGTTTGTCGGGAGAGGTGTTTGGTATGGTTGACAACTGGTGTGTAGGGATCTTTTTTTTTTTTTAGAGAATGAGAGTTTTTTTATTAGGTGTGGGTCAGGCCATTTTTTTGTGTGCCCTCTCTGACTAATTCTGCCTTCTTCTTTTTTTTGGTTAATGACTCCTTAAAAATCTTCCTTTTTTTTGTATGTGGTATAACCATTTATTTATAGGTTATTTATACGTAAAATAATTTGTTATTTTCCTTCCAATTGCTTGGTTCCCAATAAACTACAAAATTACTTTAGTCTCTTATTTTCTTCCTTTGCATTTTTGGTTCCCTTGTCCAAATATTTTTTTTGTTTTTTCTTATTTTTTTGTATTTTGATATTTTTGAAACAGGCCATATCAACATCGACTTAATAAGAAAAATTGATCAATGATTTTGAAATGAGCGTGTTAAAAACTAAATGCATAGAAAGTAATTTTTTTAATTCTTTTGAAAAGATACTGAAAATACCAAAAACAATGCATATACGTCAAAACTATATATTTTTTGGACTTGTTGTTGTTTTTTGTTAATTTTTATTTTTTTAAAAAAAAGTATTAAAAGGGTTCATGTTATGACATGTATAATAACTTATTGATCTTAAATCTAAAAATAATACACACAATTATCAAGTGAGTTTTTTCATAGACACATGTGAGCTATTTATATAAAATTCTCATATAGGTCAGTGTAATATACTTGTTATTTGATAGACATTTACATATTAGTTCCAAGTATCTCTCAGACCTTAATTTATGAGAGCAACTGTTTTATTTTTATAAAGAGAAAAAATATAATATATATCAGTCTCAACAATTCTAATTAATGTTCAGTCTTAAGCTGTGTTTGTGTTTCGGAAAGTAGTTTCCGGGAAACCACTTTCCAAACTTTCTTGTGTTTGTTTGCGGTTAGAAAAGTTGGTTAACGGGAAACATTTTCCGGTCAATAGAAAACAGTTTCCAGTCAAAGGAAAATTTGACTTGGTTTCCAGGAAAATGTTTCATTTTATTTTAGGCGGAAAACACTTTCCGGAAATTGTGAAAAATTTAAAAATGTCATATTATTTGCTGATTATATCAAATTTGGTTCTTAAACTTTTG
>Ga0307517_10002501_pt1 | contig 29391 bp, 25 predicted proteins | sample 23_EM_MG_FD_194515 | JGI IMG/M metagenome (GOLD analysis project Ga0307517, IMG submission 194515) | Populus trichocarpa ectomycorrhiza microbial communities from riparian zone in the Pacific Northwest, United States - 23_EM | ecosystem: Host-associated > Plants > Roots > Unclassified | place... | reverse complement strand
ACAGGCCAGGGAAATTTTGAAAGGTGGTAGGCTGGTAGCTTTGGAAACTGATCGAACAGTGATGCAACAGGATAAGAAAGAGTTACACTTTGTTCACAATGTAATTTCCAACATCAATACTAGAATCAACTTCTTTTGCACATTTCTTTCTGTTGCAACCTATACCTTTTAACACCTTTGAAGGTAACAAAAGAGTTGAAATCATAAGAGCATAGGAATTTGTGAAGTAAAATTGCTATGATCATGAATTGAAACTACAGGGGTGCAAACTGAAAAAGGTCGATCAAAGTTATAGTGACTTAACCCTTTGAAACTAGCCAACAACGGATTATGTAAGAATCACACATTTATAAAATACTCGACTAATTCAAACAATTCTGATTCCCTGAAACTTTCCTAGATCCCTATACAACCCAAAAATAAAAAGTACTATGTTACATATTTGCACAAAATGGTAGGAACGAAAGGGAAAAGAAATCATTTACAGCTCCTTAGCACAGAATTTATGACAACCAGAAGAACACGTATGCCTGAGGCTTCTGAAGCAGATGTGCTGGGCAGACTCCTTTGATGGACCACTATCTGATAGACTTGATCAAAAATTGGTCCTACATGCATCGCAATCATTGGATCTGTAGGGTTTATGGCAGCAGCCACATCTGTCATCCATGCCAACTTTCTAGAGGTTTCATTACTAAAATCACATGCCAGTTGCTGTAGAAGGGCCAGCAGAACTCCTTGGCTTAAAGGTAGTGGTGAAATTGACAATATCCCCTGTAGATCAACCTAGTGAAAACAGCAAACATGTTATGAGTGAACATTATGCTTCCAACTTTGTATTATACAATGCCTGGCACCGTTTGGCTGATCTAAGCTCAAACAAACCCAATGGTTTAGTATTTTGGTTCAAATTCAAATTGGTAGGTTAAGAGGAGAGCTGTGGCCACAAAGAAGATGCAAGAATGGCATCAGAAGGCCACATCTCACAAGAATAAAAAAACTTGCACGTGACCCCAATCAGGTAGAACATAGTTGAGTCAAGTTATGTTTTGCTCGTTTACTCAATCTCTTTACCAATACAAGCACATGTATGCCAGTCTTTCTATGTGGCTTAACACATGAACGCAGCTTACCAGTCCCAAGTTATCTACAAGCACTTCAAAGAAACCAGGCATATTGGAGTTTATCTGTCTACAATTGATGACAGAGCATACCTGAGAACATAACCAGGAAACTATTGAGACATCACTTCTGTGCAGAGCTAAGGTGAACGCTTCCTCATATTTCTGCTCAGCTATCAACCTTGACAATTCTTTTGTTGGATCCAAAGGCACCTCAGGCTGTTGATATCAACAAATACACAAGTCAGATGCAACTAAAAGCTTTGTAACTTCTAATGAAGATTGATCATTTTTACTAAAAGCAAAACCATCACAGCTGTTTAACTTGGAAGCTACTCAACACACATTAAAAAAAAAAAAAAAACCCACACAACAAACGAAAAGGGCATACCATCTCATGCATACCAGGCAATGGTCCATTGCCCAACTTCGTTGATGGATCTCCCACCTTTGAGTTTGCACCTGCAGCCGCCATAGCTAAGAGCTGCCGTTGACCATCTGCCAGCTCTCCACTTAAGGTCTGGGTGAGTGATGACGCTGAATTGATAGCATCCTGCAATAACACGTGTTAGTATACAAAATTTCAAACAGCAACTATAAACGGTACAGCATGACATGCACCTCAGTCTAAAAACATCAACAGGTCCATGTAAAGGAAAGCATTCTCTTGTATAGAATTAACCACTTTGATATTTATTGAAATCCTATCATTATAGATACCATGGAAGTTAGTTAACTTGCCACCATAAACATGCAAAAAAATTTAAGGTGGAAAATCTATATTTTAAACTCTCACATGCACCCTAAGAAAAAAAAAAGGACACGGAATATTAAGAGCCTGGTACAACAACTAAATATAAGTTTTTGTTTGGCTTTATTTTTGGCCAAAATGTGGTGGCTGAACAGCTGGTGTTGGCCATAAGCAGTACCTCCCTGCCACCATAAATTATAGGGAGGCCACCCATAGCAAGAAGACTTACTTATGAAAGGAGATTAAGACTATACTCTACTACTTGTTTCACTACATATTAGTTCAATGAAGAAAAACAGATTTAGAATGAGACCTCTCTAACGGAGGAACTTAGTTTCCCATTTGAATGAGGAAAAAATAGTATGAGAATCTTTGAATATTTGATTGGATGCTTTAGAAGTCATTTAGAATATTTTTCAAACTGGCTTCAAATGGAAAAGAAGGAATAATTTCACAATAGACACATTCACAAGAGGGTATTTAGAGATCTAATACAATATAAAGGATCCTGCAGTTCAAGAAAAATCAACACTTAAGGGTGTTTTGAAATTCAGTTATAATATTTTAAACATCTGCTTCAGTGAAAATTGAGGAATAATTTCACAATGGGTGTCTTTAGAGATCTAATACTACAAAAAAAGGACCCTTAAGCCCAAGTGTTTAATAATTCAAACATTTTCACGCACTACATTGATGCAACAGGCTAATGCCATCAGTTCAAGAAGATATACCACAAAGTAAGATGCATAATTGACGAGTAATAAATAAAGCACAAAAACACATGAATATAGAAGATCTGCAACCCACTACTATACATATCAAAAGTACACATACCCTCAGGGCAATGGCCACAGGAGAATGCATGGAATTAAACTGTTGCTGAATGTCATTTATATGCTTATTAAGCCCATTCTGGAATGTGGCATCAACTTGATCAAACATGGCCTTGCAGGACATCTCAAATGCAGGAATAATTGAAGCTTCCAGCGTAGACCTTAATGCATCCTGCAAATACCAACAATATCATTTTCTTCTGTTTTAAGAAAGAAGCTCCTCATCCTTTTGCTTCTTCAAAAATATTTAACAAATAAGTTTCTTAATACATGTGAAAAAATATATCATCATTCATTCTTCCAAAGAGAAGAAAAAATCCCTAAAACAATTGCATAGTCCATCCAAAAGAAACTAGCAGAGTAAAATCACTGGGTCAAAAACAGTCCTTAAAGTCCTACATAAAGAGAGATAAACAAACCTTAACCTACTTGTCATTTAAATTAAATTAAGATTCATGCAAGTCAAGGTTATTGTTCAAAGATATGGCATCATATGGAACTTCAAATAACCTGAAGAGCTTGCTTGCCAGATGTTTGAAACTGTGATTGGATTTGTCTGGCCACTGTAGCTTCAAGTTTTGAACTAACCGTCTTCTCTAACTGATTCACTGCCTTCTCTCCCACCCCTTTCTGCTAGCACATAAAGAAACCTTGATCATTGATGAGCATACATAGGAACAAATAAGATCAACAGGAATGGGAAGATTATGTTATAATTATCAAGCATTTAATGAAACCATCATCTAGAGCAAAGATAACTGGACATCTGTGCATGACTCTATTTTCCAAGATTATGATTAGTGATATAGAGAATAGGCTGCTGAAACAAGAATAGATATGTTGACAAATGAGAAGCTTTGGCATTCAACCTGGAATGACTCTGTAATAGCTGATGATATGCTTTTCTCCAAAATGGGAGTGATAGCACGAGCAACAGCAGGTCCGATTGCAGCTATTTCCTTCTTTAAAGTTTTCTCCAAAGCTGTTGGCAAATCCTTGTTTATACAATTCGTGATCAAATTAGTTAACTGCTGTATACGGTCCTTCTCCAACTTCTCATGTTTTGTGTTTTCTTCTTGAAAACGAGCCCATAGAGCATCTGTGTTAGCCCTGATAATTTTCTCGATGCTCCGGCCCAAAGATGCCTCTAGTCTTTTACCTTCTTTGGAAACTGGGACAGAAATCATTGTATTCATCTGCTTCTGCATTTCTTTCTGCATGTTCAGTAACTGTGCAACGTGAAACAAAAATCATCAGTCTTGAACTCTTCGTGAAGGCATCAATCCAAAAGAAAAAATGCACGAACAAAATATTGGATAGAGGAAATCAATGGAGGAGAAAGGTTCAAATCTACACATGTTCTAGCAAAATTTAGTTTCAAGAAATGAGATTGGATTTGGAGATGAGACAGAAAAAATTAGATGCACAATGTAAAGAAGGAGGTGACAATAAGCTGACAGAAAAAAAAAGATGATAAAAAGAGTGATAGTTGATTTTAATAATTCATAAAATATAAAAAGAAAAACAGAAAAAAGTGATATTCTCAAGATGATGACATACTGCAAGAAGTGTGTTAAGCAATCAACACATGACATCAGAAAAGTTAGATCATAGCAGTGAACTGATGTTGGGAAATATTGCATATAGCACGCTCATTGTAACCATAAAATTGCAAATCACATATACAGAACAGTTAATTGAAATTCCAATCACCTGATCAAGAGTATCCTGCAAGGCCAATATCTGAGGTAAAGCAGCATCACTAGATTGGGCACCAGAAGTGCAACCTGGTTCATTGGACGAACCAGTTGAGTTGAATGGACTCGGGGAAGGGGAAGATGGAACAGATACTTGAGAACTTTTCCCCTTCTGTTTTTTTCCTTTAGTTGCTGGGGCTGGGGCTGGGGGCTGCAGGACTGCCACAGATGTTTCTGCTTCACCACTTTTTGCACGAACATCTTCAGTTATATGTTGCTCCTCATCTACACCACTAGGATTTCTATCAAGTACCTCAGTAATGCTACCTTCATTAGCTTGTCGGATTGCCCCAACACTATAAGCTTCCACATGACAATCTCTAGCCATCTGAATGCCAAGATCCGAGGCCTGAGAGTAGAAGGGTTTTTCCTTCTTCTCAGCAACAGGTGTATGAGATTCTCTGGGCAAGTCAAAGTCATTATTTTGATTGGCTCCTGACTCTCCACGTGATAGTTCCCCATCACCATCCAGTTTCAGTATAGACATGTCAGCAGCATCTTCCCAATCATCTGGCTCGCCTTTATTTTTCTCGCTTGCTACAGAGTCAACCTGCAAGGCATCAGCAGGTGTCTGTTTCAGAATAGGGCTGGTGCTTTCTGTGACTTCTGAAGATATGACATTTTCTTTCTTTTCCTCGGGGCCTTTATATGCCCCATGAAGATAAGTAGTCCCAGCAAGATCTGCTTTCAGAAGAAATTCTTCTCTCTTCTTCTTCAATCTACTAGAGGTACTCTTTGATATAGTCAGCCTATCAGGTTTTTCTTTGGAACTAGATACTGGGACTGTTCCACTGCCGGGGGTTTCTTCAACAACTTTAACCTCTACTTCAACATTTTCAGTATCATTGTTCACAAGCACATCCTGAATCTTTGCCTCTCCAACATTCAGACCCTGAGTAGTTTGAGAATTCTCAGAAGCAGCACCCCTGGATAATATCTCCGATGGAGTTATAAGATGGGTTGGGTGTTTAAACATTACTGGAGGTTCAGAGACCATTGCAATACCAGTTTGTTCGATGTTCTTCTCACCCTTATTCAAATTATCACCAGTGGAGGTATCAGTAACATTTTCTTTCACAGTTTCAATTCTTCGGTCAACTGAATGATCTGAAACAGGCTGGTCACCAGCATGACCACTGAGTTGCACATTGGGATCTGTGATATTTGCTGGACTCTGGAGTCCTGACAACGACCGAGACAACTTTGGACTTAACAGTAGATGGGGTGACACAGTGTTAGTATTGTCAGTATTATTACGTGATGAAATAGTAATAGCCTTGGTTTGCCCACCGGAAGAAGCAATATCTAGCGAGCTACCAACATCAGAAGAACCCAAGCTTTCTCTTGCTACAGGAGCACTTTCAGAACTGCTAGGAGTCATTGGTGGTATGGAAGTCATGTTACCTGTGGATATCTCAATGGGTTTACTTCCATGAGATGATTCCATAATAGCAGAACCATCAGAATTAGCAGTATCAAAAGCACGAGAAACATTAGATTCTGTTTTCTCCAACACCATGTTCTCCAGAGGTGGTGGAAGGCATTGTGATAAGTTCAATGCATATTGCTGAATAGCCTGTGTTTGGACACAGTAAACCTGAACAATATTTTCTCCATTTGGTAAACAATCACTGGTTCCAGTAAGACTCAAAATAGGCATTGTAACTGTAAACTCAGCTATGTAATCCATTTGGGTTGCAGCTGGATATGGCCCATATTCTAGGTGTACAGCATATATGGCATTCTTCTTGGCATTTGCAAGAAGAAACAGGCTGGCTCGGGGTAGGGCTACAACTTGATTAAAAAATGCATCCTCAGCACTAGATTCAGCCGAACTCTTTAAGGTCAAGGTCTGAGTGCACTGCCATGATTCAGCATCACTAGGCAATAACCAGCCCTCTTCACTAGCGGAGGCCCATATCTTCACTTCCTGATTGAGGGGCCCCTGTACATGGAGATATGTAAGCGAGCATCAATACCTACAACATTGAATATATCATGAAGGAAACCAAAACCTTCAAGAACATGGAAGTGATTTTGACACCAAATTACTGACAAAATAACTGTATCACGATTATCAAAGGGCAGTAAAATATGGCTGAATTACATATATATCAAACTTTTCTTTAGTCATCTAAGAAGTCTAGCATAATTAAGCTCCATCATTGTGAAGAACAGAAATAATAGGAGCCTACCCCAGTGATAAGAACAATATGATCAGGGCGGTCAGGGGCGGTCAGGAATGCCACAGAATTTACAGGATTACCATCATGTGGTCTGAATACTGCAAGGGGTACTGCCTTACGGTCTTCCCAAATCTTGACCTGTGGAGCAGATAACGAGTGTTTGGTGAATAAAAGCACTAAAAGATTAAGAGAATGCATTGCTTATGATGGATACATTGACAAGTACTTTGATGATATGATCATAAAGAATTTGATTATGGCTTAGCTCCTTAAAATGTAACTAAGAGATCTTACAAACACAGTTTGTAATAGACTGTCCCTGCCATAAGTGCACATGTGGGAGGGAGAGTTTGGTTATTGTTTGAGGCTCTATAACCTTTAGAAACTACAAATGCTACCAGTAGAAACAAATTGACAAACTACAAGACTGTGAGGTAAGGGGGGGAAGGAGGCAACAAACCACGCCATCTGTTGAAGCTGAAGCTAAACGGGTGGTCATCCATTGACACATGGACAACTCAGTGACTTCCCCATCATGTTTACCAACAAGCTGGACCCCATCAATCAACTTATCAATGGGACAAGTAAGAGGTTGCTCCACTGAAAATGCTCCACCTTTTCCAATCTTAATGGTATCAATTTTCAAGATGAGATTTCCAATTGCAACAATCAAAATTTCCTGCAATATTCCCATTCATAGTAAAGATAAAGAAATCCTTAATCAAGACCAGTACAAGTAGTGAAAAATGTGTCGCAATGGGAAAGTTTATCTGATAACGTGAATATCAAAATCCATTATTACCTGCTTGTGTGGATGCCAGCACACTCGTGGGTGGAATGATTCTCCATCTGCTATTATGTGAAGGGCAAGGAGTATCCTTTCAAAAATTTGAGGTTTTTCTTCCTCGTCTGAGCCCTCATTGATCTTCCTTATGAAAACACGCCCATCAACACATGCGCTGCAGGGATAAAAGTAAGCATCTTCTGCTATAAAATAGGGAAGAATATCAATTCAAAAAGTTACCTGGCCAGAAGGTGAACATCCTCAGCAAAGAAAGCCATGTCTGTTACTTTCTGCATGAGAAAATCGTGTATGTTAATGAATTAGATAGTTTTTCTGCAAGCATTTAGAAAATAATAATAACCAACATTGATCTCAAAGAGATACAAAAAAATGTTGCATAACTAGAAGAAAGATACATTATTTGGCCATTTGGGGTTGCTTCTAAACATGAAAGGACAGCAGACAGCTAAAGTAATGAAATTAATGAGGCTTACTTTGCAAATCTATCCAATATCACTGTGTGATTTTAATTATAAGAAGCTTCAGTACTAAGAAAAAATCAGGATTTTATTATACACATAAGAAATTTTAGCATCTCTTATTAAAGTACACCAAGCAATTAATTGACAGAACTGAAACCAAAATAAAATCCAGAAGCAATAATGGAGAGTGATGTAGTTCTCATGTTAATATCTGTAACGCAATTGTTAGTTTGATGTCAGTGTCATAAGAAAGTTTAATTATTTTGGAGTGAAGTTTTTCCTCCACAACTCGATCAGTTGAATATTGCCTGCACTTGATTTGGAGAGAGCAGCTATTGGAAAAAAAAACTATCCACGTATTGCAACTTGTCAAGATAAGTTGAGAACAAACATTCTTGCAGTGTGTTCATATGTAATGGATCATCGAAAGGACTTCAAATACATATTTTATTTACTTCATAGAAATCTGATTTATCAATAATCACAAAGTGAAATTCATTATTGGTTAAGACATTGCCAATTGCTAGGTTACATGATGTCATAAATGTCAATTTTTACTCAAGTTTAGGTGCACAAAACACAAGATAATAGTGAGACTTTAACAAGTATAAGAATTAACCTGGTTATGTCCCCGAAGCAATGATCTCAAAGCAGTATTAATATTGAGGATACGAATAGCACCAGGCTTGAGTCCATAGCAAATGTAATTTCTATTAACAGCAATCTGACGGCCGAGAACAAGGCCAGGATCGGATAAATATTTGGTGATGGGTGTGACTTCAAGTTGAGGTTGCACCTCACCTTGCAATCTCACATCAATATCATACACGACATGGTTGCCATTCAAGTGTCGACCCTTAGGGAGCTTGGTACTGAGCATCCTCGCAGGGGGAGCACAGCATTGCTGCGTTGGAGATGCTAAACTAACAGGAGGGGCAGATGGGACAGGAGGACTGGTGGTGATGAATGCAGTTGAGGGAGTGGAAGAAGGGAAAGGTCCACTAAGATTAGTGGATTGCGGAGGCTGCTGTTGGTTTTGATTGGTCAAGATGTCCATCAAAACAGCACCACCTGAATTATTAGGTGAGAGTGGAGGAGGAGAGGGTGCAAAGGAAGAGATGGGTTGTGGTCTATTTTGGAGATGGATGTTAGTATTTGTGAGGAACTGATTGTGAAGTTGCTGAGGAGGAGGTGGAGGCGGGTAAGGGGAGAGATAGTGAGGGTGGTGAAAAGGGTGGTAAGGGCCAGTAGGAGGTGGATAAGAAGAAGATGGAGTTAGATAAGGTGGAGAAGAGGAAGGGAGAGGGAAGGAAGGAGAGGTAGTGAGATTGCCACTTGTGGTAGTGTTACTATTGGGAGATGGAGGAGGACCTTGCTGCTGCTGCAGTTGTTGTTGGATATGGGGCTGCATCATATTCATAGGATTTGAAGAAGAGGGCTTGAACAGTTTATTCAGATCAAAACCTCCTCCTCCCCCTATTATTCCCCCACCTCCTTGTTGTTGTTGATTTGGATTGCCAGGTGAAGCCATTATTAAGCAACAGCAAGAAGTGATCTGATAATATAATATACAGTGATTGGAAACAATCAGTCAGATTGATAAAGAAAGGAAGGAAGCAAGAAAGAGATATAAAAAAGCTTACAGAGTGGAGGAATTCCTGGATCCGTTCAAGTTTAAATCTTTTTTCAGATCAGAAAGACAACACACCTTTCTTTCTCCACCTCTCTTCTCTCTCTATTCTGTCGTCCCAAACTAGGGTAGCGATAGAGTGAGAATTTGGAGAAGAAAGAGAGAAGGATCGAAGGGGAAAAAACAAGTCTTTTTTTATGTTACTTTGCTCAGATGTGTAGATTGACGCCAATGAACAGCACAGACGTAGCAAACGGAGAGAGGAAAATATGGAAAGAGAGAACCTTTTATTTCATTTGTTAAAGTTGTAATTACAATTATTATTACTAATTTTGTATTATTATTATTATTATTATTTATTTATTATTATTATTATTATCGTCGTCATCTCTTGTGAGCGTCATCAGCATTCAGCAGAGGTACCGGACAAAGCACCCATCTGTCGTTGGTACACGTTACCCAAGTTTGCATCTTTCACTACTGGAATCACATCCTTTCAAGCTCCCAAGTTGATCAAATCGTAACTGAACTACTTTCTGTCCTATGTTGACAATAAAATTACTAGGTTGATTTTTCATGATTGGTCTGGACTTTGGAGAAGGGAACTTCCATCCACGAAGTTTCTCAAAATGGCCTTTGATCCTTCATTCTTGGTGGAAGGTATGGCAACATAATCAAATTATCCCTGCTTTCCAAGCCCTTCTTTTCTCTGAAAGATTATGCATTTATTTATACAAATTCCTGGAGATGAAAACAAAGATGAAGTGGCCCCACAGAAAATCAAAGGATTAACACAAGGGTAAGACTTTCCTGCATTTTTTTTCACAATTCAAGGTTTTGTTTCAACACAGATACAGATGAAGGAAACTAGAACAGCCAGTATCAAAGGAAATGGGAAGCAGAAGAGCAGCCGACGGATTTACAATCAATGGACGTGATATCGAGATGGATTATACATATCCGTTAATGCCCTGAATAGACACTTAAAGAAAACAAGTCACGATATTCAGACTTGAAAAAACAGGGGAAATCTTAAAGAACACAAAACGTGTAAATTGGTTGCGTTCAAGTATAGCAAATGGGTATTCAATTTCAACTGCAACAGCCTCCAGCTTGGGCAGAAGCACCATCCCTGCCTCCTGATGACCCTGGAATACCTCCATATCCAACTTTTATCCCATAAGACTGCAGAACATCCAATTAGAATATCAGCCAAACTAGTTTCAATTTTATCTAATAATATTAGTCAAAAAATGGCATCAGTATTGAGCATGCTTCAAAATTGTATGTGCAGATTGAAAAGCTAAGTTGACAATGGATTGAGCTCTTGAAAACTCAGAAACCAACACTTTAAAGATTGATAAGAAACCTTATGGAGTACTGCTACGTAACTGTCAGGGTGCCAACTGACGTCACTCGTATCTTTTCATGAGAAGAACAATATAAAGAGCAATGTCCAAGCAAGCAAAGCTAATTATAAGCTTCAAATAGCTAACAAGTGGAAAACAGCCAATTGAATAGAGGCGAATGAGTGTAAGAAGGAAGCAAAAATCCAAATAGAATACCAGCCAAATCATTTACAACTTTCATTCAATAATAATTGAAGATATGAATGCCAGCATCATGTCTCTATTTGAAAATTAACCATGCTTAAAAAACGGTGTACAATGCAAATCAACAATATAAGATGAAAACGTATTGAGGTCAGCAAAACTTGCATGTCAGCAATATGAAGATCGAAATAAGAAAAATATTTCAATTTGGAAACCCTTGTAGAACATAATTTCCAAGTTGCCCCATTAACATTTGAAAATCCAGATCTTGTCATGAGAAGAACAACATAAAAAACAAACAATCAGAATGAATGTAGTTAACCTTCAAAATTAAAACTTCAGATGGAAAATATAAAGCAGCCAGAAGCTTCGGTAAATGATGAGACTTCTAAAAAACATAATAGAAATACGGATATAACTGTGCATAATAAACAGGTCTAACCTCATTTGATACATCAAAAACTCCATCTTGAATCTTCTTATATATAGTTGCAGCTGTTTTGATAAAAGCCTGCACAAAGGATGTTGCTATAAGAAAAACTTGACAAACAACAAAGAAAAAGTCTATAATTGTTTCAACGTATAGGTCATCCTATGTTCATTACTCACCTCCTCGACATTCTGAGCAGTTTTTGCAGAGGCCTCCATGAAGATCAAGCCATGCTCCTTTGCAAACTGCTCACCTTCTTCAGTGCTGACAGCCCTTCTATGAGCAAGATCAGACTTATTACCAATGAGCATAATGGTCATGTTTGCATTGGCATGCTGCCTTGCATCTTCCAGCCAGCTCGCCAAGTGATTAAAAGTTTCCCTCCTGAATAAGAAAACCAGATATCATTCAGGGCCAGCTTAGGGTACAATATAGTGATTGAAAAAACAGAAACGCACACATTTGGACGCCAAATCAAAAGGGCTCCATCTGTGTCATGAAATTACTTGATTATGATGCCCAGCGTGAGAGACCAGGTGGTAGTGGTTTAAATTAAGGAAAAGCAAATGAAGAAGAAACCCTAAATTGTATGTGAAAACAATAGAGCCCATTTTGAAGATTTTGTTTAATTAGGTACCTAGCTAGCTGGCTACAGCAGCAGCATAAGTTACAATATCATCTTCTTCAGAAGAAGAAACAAGCAAAAAAGCATTATAGTTACAGCATAAAAGAAGAGGATAGGGAGAGAGAGGGGTCGGTACCTGGTAATATCATAGACAAGCAAAGCACCGGCAGCACCTCTGTAATAAGACCTGGTTATGGATCTAAACGACTCTTGACCCGCCTAAAAATCATAAAAATCGGAGATTTAAACATAATTATCGATTTGTTCTATAAGAGAAGAGAATTGAAATTAAAGAGAGAGAGAGAAGGGAACGAACGGTGTCCCAAATTTGGAGTTTGATAGGCTTGTTATCAATGGTGATCATACGAGCCCCAAACTCAACACCGATGGTAAGGTCATGCACCGGCTGGAATCTCTTGTCCGTGAATTGCAGCAGCAAGCACGATTTCCCTACTCCTGTTCATTCAGTTTTTTTAGAATTTAAATTTAATAAAAAATCATGATCAAAATTAAGAATTTAAGAGACAAAAAACGAACCAGTGTCGCCGATGATGATGTACTTGAAGAGATAAGCGTAAGACATTTTTCGAATAATAAAAAAATGAAATATGGTTAGCTTTTTTTGGAGTTATTAATAAAGAAGACGACGGCCAAGCAGAGGGAGAGAGAGATTGGATGCAAATTCCAGCGATGCACAAGCTTAAATTAGATTATTGTTATTAATAATCAGGACTGGAGGAGGAGGAGGACGGCGACGACGACTCCCGCACCCTTCCTTCCTTCCTTCTGGTCCTCGCTGTCGTTTCCTCTTTCACCGGATTTTCTTTTCGTTTCTTTTTTACTTTAATTTATTACTGTTATTTTATAGTTTATTTGGTCGCTCTCTCACCTCACCGTCTTCCTTGCATTCCTTGCGCAGAAGAAGCCCAATGGCCCATTATCATCAAACTTCACTTCCATGCCCTGGAGTTACTCTTCTTACCACCTTTAAACCAATCTTAATAACATACAGTTGTTTGTTCATTAAGTTATGCTAAGATTTTTATTTCAAGAATCACATGTTTGCTTCTCATTACAGATACTTCTCCGTATTCCTTAACAATCAATTAATTACAGCTAAATCAGTCATTATTATTTACATATACATGCCCTGCCCATGCAGATTGCAGGCTCTTTCTTAATTATCACAATAATCTCTAGGCCCCCCCTCCTCAGTACCATATATCCATGTCCCAACCACTATTATTGGAGGCATCTATGGTTACTGTCACCAGTTTATCTTCTTCTCCGTACTTCATTTCTTCTTCTTCTCCATTTATGGAGCAACCCTTTGGCTTCACACTCGAGTATCCACCAAAACTACCTGCCCCTCTTCCCTTTATGTGTATTCTTCCATTATAGCTTGATGGATCACCACACTGCTCAACTGACTCTATAGCTCCACCACTGTTGTACATGTTCATCAATCCGATGGGTGCGAACTCAATCCTCTGATAGTAAACCTGCGAAACCATCGATTGAAATTTAATTTACCAATGTAATGCATGTGAGCTGAGTGCAAGAGATTTCGTAGACCAATAATTAACCTTGATAGGTGATACAGTAAAGACATCACATTCCAGAGTTTGTAATCCAACACCAAACTTTTCTTCCTTCGGTAACCGAGACACTGATCCTGAAAATTTGCGAACATTTTGCCTGTCAGCAGATTGCTGGGGTGGCGACTTGTGGTTACTTGTATTTCAAAATATTAGAAACATGTGGGTCCCTTCGATTCTCCCAGGGGAAAAAAAGGAACAGAAAGAATGCTGTGAGTGAGATCCTTATGCTGCCTGTGAAAAAAAAAATGTGGCAGGAAAAGGTTACCTTTATGGAAAGAATAGATTGCACAATCTCCGGTCCACAGTTTCCCAGAGACCTCTTCAAAATACTCAACATCAGCAGGAGAAACCTGTCCAGATACCTCTGCACTATTACTGACATGATTCTGGTTTGTGTTATCCAGACAAGGCCAGCTTCCTGCTCCTTGGCAGTTGAACACACCAATAACTCCAGTGCATTTGTTCAAATTCCAAATCTTCAGAAGACTTGATTTAAAAAATTCCCAGAATGTCAGGAGGAGTGAATAAATAAGTGAATTGAATTTCCATACAAGTAAAGTGAGAAAGGCACCTCTTCCCATCCATAACTGGGTCAATGAATAAACAATCTCTTGATGGTCTTCCTGGATATTTGGCTCTAAGCACTGATCCATCAGGAAGTACAAGCCTCTTAAGTATCTTGTGATCATGCTCACCAGGTTTATCACTGTTGACAATTCATAGCAATATTGTTCACCTTTTGCAAGATAAACCATTATGAATGTGAAAAGTAGGGGAAAATGAATTCTGAAACTACACAAGTCTTACCTGACATAGACAGGACACCCTCCCACAGCTCTAGCGATGGCATGAAATTCAGCTGCATCATGGAGACTCTGCAAGTCGATGAGACGTTCATAGACTATCAGAATTAGAAATTAGTTGTAGAAGTTTTTAAAGATGAATGATGAGTAACTCCAGACATACATAGAACATATCCCAATCTGGAACAACAACTTCGCCAAGAAATATGCTGTTAAAAGCCACAGCAGCTATGTGCAGTGTCTGTGTAGCTGGATTTTTCGGATAGTAATCATCAGAGGCCCGTGTAATAGCACTTCTTTTTGAGCTGCACTAACAAACGGTTTTTATTTCCATGAAAATCACTGCTCAAGCTGAAGGCGTGAAATGATCAGAAACAATGTTTAATTGTGAAAATACACCAAATTAGACAACTTTAACAATCCATTTTCAAGTCCTGAATAATCTGTTGCATATTATTTCCTACATTTGCAATTAATCAGATTGACCAAGTCACTCAATGCATGCTACAAAGGAAAAAATTTGAACTTCACAAAAGCTAAATTCTGCCGTGTTTGCTGGACATTGTTCAGGTTTCTCTATATTCATGAACTCTATCCTGGATGAATTAGTATGAGTTCATGAAAAAAGAATAAAAATAGGGATGTAAATGGATATATAAGATACTGACTGGTAAATGGAGTCTGTGCTCAGACCCATACAGCAGATAATGCTGTTGTCCTGGAAGTTGGAAGCTATAGACTTCTCAAGTGCTTCTTGGAAATGTCTGGTAAGTGAGACTCGACCTCCTAAATCAGTCGCAATAGTTTCCAGTATATTCTGAACATCAACCTTAACCCCATCCACATCCTGTGAAACAAGATAGCTGTGTAGATCATCATAAAACTGAGATATTCTGTCAGGGTCAATTGCACCAACACCATACTTCTCCATGCAATCCATAGCTAGATCCCTCATATTTGCCAAGTTCCCTGGCGATTGCAGTGGGTAGGTTAATTTGGGATTATACTTCTTAGTATCACGAGCATTTGGAACAAGGCCTCCCCAATATCCCATGAGGGCATGCCATACATAGACGTACCTGAAATTTTGGAAAGGGAAAAGGAAGAAGGAATTCAAGACGCTTCTAGAAAGTATGAGCATTAAGATCGAAGTCACGCTGATAGTTGTGTACTTGGTCTGCTTGAAGGACAGTTGCTATGAACTACTCTGCACCATCCCTGTCTACTACTATCATTAAGCCCCCAAACACCACCAAAAGAAAAGATAAAAGAACCTCTACTGGACGTCATGGGATGCTTACTTAAGGCCAAAATTCCTCTTAATATCTGCAACAAAATGTTTTAGATCATTTGGTGCATCAGCCTGGGATTCATTGGATCTTCTCCGAAACTTGTTGTTTTCTTCAACGCTGACTAACCTGCCTCCAAACCTGAAATTTGGGGGAGATCAGAAAGCCTGCATTTTCCGTATTAACATAAAAGGAAAAGGGATAAACTTACTGTGAACCATCAATAAATGGCTCTCCTTCCTTTTGGAATTCATTAGTGGTATCCTGCCAACCGTCATCTATTATCAAAAACTTTGCTGGAGTGCCTCCCTCGGATAAACTATGAGAGTGAAATGAGGATGAATTTAGAAATTCCATGCTAAGCAACTGTTGCTTTGCCGATCATTTTGGAAGTCAATGTGTTGTGTGTGGAGTAAAAATGTGTTAAGAATTAAGGACATAGATTAACCTTTTCAAGCCATCTTTTATTCCTTGAGGATTTACTTCCTGATAAAAAGCATCCCAGGTGCACCATCCAAACACATCTAGTATTCCTGGCATCTGCATCATAAAGCATTGAAGAAATTCATTAATTATTATGCTTTCATTTTCTTCCTTTTCTACTTTCCTTCAAGCAAGAAAAAGTAGGTGGCCTGTATGAAGATGCAAAGAGTAAATGGTGGCCTAAGTTGCCTGTTTCGTTTCCCTGACAGAAAAGGTTCCAGTCTGCTCCTCCAAAATCCTGCATATGGTGCAAAGAGCATGTAACAACAAGAAGCCAGGAAGGTAGAAGACTAGCTACTCGAGATCTCATGGGATTTTTAATTCAATTTGCTGCTCAGGATTTAAATTCAAACGACAATTAAACATCCATACTCCATATGGAAACGAAATTACCCCCATTTAATTTCTAATATTTCCATTATAAAAGAAAAGGAATCAAATATTTTCTTCAGAATGAAACTGAAAGTTTCTCAGAGGGCTGACCTACTTCATTGATTCCTTCATTAGATCAAATGGATGGTTCCCATAATTCACAAAAACTGCTCTTATGGATTCTGAAGTAACTATAGCGGGGTCACCTATCAAAACACACAGAAGATCAATTCTTAAACCCTGAAGAAAGAGAGGAAAGGGATGAGAAGATGGTTATGAGATTGGAAGAACAATCACAGATGTTCATTCATGCGAACACCTTGATGTTAACAGACACGTACAAGTGCAGGAGTTTTGAATTGGCAACTGAAAGAAAGTTAAGGTTTACCACTTTCAAGACAGAACTCAAGTTCATTTGATGAGTTCCCCTGCAAGCTGCTTCGAAATTCACCATCTAGCAAAGGCAGGAATATGATATAAGAGGGAGAATCATTTGACTTGTCTAAATCTGGTCCTTTCCTAGCTTCCAGCAGCAACATCTGAGTTTCAATAGGAATGTCACTTCCTGAATTCCCCACTCTAGGTATCATCCACCAAACTTTAAATCTAAACAGACTCAGTAGTCTCACATCCCTGCATTGCACAATCATGTTCTAAGAAAACTTCCCATTGAACTAAAAACCCTTCTCAATTTGATGTTGAACTAGAAAACAGGGCAAGGTAACAACAAGAGGGGCCTTACTGAATAACTCCAAGCTTGAAAACATGTCTGGAACTGCTTTGAGAGGAAGTAGCACCCAAGAATGCAGATGAATCCGACAAAGGTGTAAGGAAGACATTGTCAGGCACTCCTGTGATTGCTTCTTGGCCATTTAGACTGAGAGTTCCATCTTTTAGTAAGGGCTTCGTACTGATAAACATAGAATGCTTCCATTTGTAACAATTGTTCTTATTGAGACGCAGAAGAGACCTGTGTGGAAGGAATCTCAGGGTCTGGATATTACAATGGGGTAAGAATGTGGAGGAGGAGGAGAAACAAGAATTGGGTTTCCGAGGCCTAGTTAACGTTGTCATACTCACCATATTCATGTTCACGTTGAGGGGGTTTGTGGAGAAGGTATGAGACATAATGTTCCTGTTCGTGTGTTTTTAAGGTCAGTTAAGAATTTAGAATTTGACAGTAGGAAAGGACAAGGCTTTAAATATAGAAGACTGACAGACATGGAACAGTGAAGAAAGCAGGTTGGTAGGAGGGATCTATCCTGTAATCATTTGTGCGTGTGTGATGGAAGATGAATTCCAAGATGATAGGGATAAAAAAAAAAAAAAAAAAGGCAAAAAGAGAAGAGTATTGGCCTTTGTTTTATGATCACCTCAATGGATACATGCAAGGGAAGGCCTTGTCATTTTCTATCTTCTTAGGAGTTGGAGTATCCTCTCATTTTTTGAGGACATATCTGCCCACTGAAACTTGATCACATAATAATAGTGGCACAAATGCATCGCCCTCTTTCCAATCCATGAGTGTTGCTTCTCACAAATCAAAATTACTATTTAGACATTTAGACACAGCCCAGCTAGGAAAAAACAACAGAATATTTGGCATATTAACCCTCGAGGTCTGCCGTCTTGACGACAGGGACAGCCATGGTCATCAACAGCGTTCAAGGAAAAAAAAAGTCTTATTTTGCGTTGCTTTTATTATCATATAATTAACTACAAATCATTTTAAAAATCTAAGTTTCTAAACCTAGTAAAGTTTATTACCTGATGGCAGATGTGGTGTGTTAAGCCGTGGAGTCTATGTTGATTTAATATATCATTGTTATTTAAAAATTAAACACCTTGATTTTTTTAAAATTTTTGAAAAGTTTTATTTTTTATTTTAAATTAATATTTTTGATGTTTTTATATAATTTTGATATATTAAAATTAAAAATAAATTTTCAAATAAAGTTTTTAAAAAGTAATTATTATTGTAATTTTTCTGAGTAGAGATAAGAGGGGGGAGGTGGTAGAGAAAACTCTGTACTGAAGAACAGCAAGGCCATCTGTAAAGGTGATATGTGGTGCAGGGAGGATCTGCTATGATTTTCCTCTTTATGGAGGAAAAGAACAGTGAGAGAGAGAGAGAGCGCTATAATTTTTTATCCACCAGCTATTGTCCATCAACTTTTTGTCCCCTTGCTTTTCGGGAGGAAAATCCTGCAGAAGAGCTGCTCTATCAAATTCAGAACCTGCAGTGAAAGGACCCTAGATTAATACTGTAATTTGGTTTTCTTTTTAAAAGATGTTGCGGTCCAACAGCAACTTAATAATTTTTTTAATATTAAATTAATAAAATATTAAATTAATTTAAATCAACATATTAAATTTATAATTTTCAAGTTACGAGATTATGATAACCTTATAAAAAATAAATTAACATAAATTATAAAATTTAATTTTCAATTAATCTAATAAATAAAATTTTAAAAAATAACTTAAAAAGTAAACCGAGTTAACTTGTCATATCCGTAACTCGAGTTATAAAATTGAAATAATCTAATAGGGAATAAATTGAAATAAACTATAAATTTAAATTTTCAATTCTCAATTAAAAAACAATTTAAATTAATTTGTTACCGAATATCTAGGAAAGAAAAGAAGATCTGATTTAATCCATACGTTTCAATTTTATATTTTATAATATTTCTTGCTCTGAATATTGAATTCTTGGAAAAATAAGCTGTGCCAATATCATCACCCCAAAGGCCCAAACCACCGCTACAGTCTGAGGAACGACTTGCCCTGATTCTTTCAATATATATATATATCAAAAATTAAAAAAAAAACATAAAATTAATATTTTTTGAAATATCTTTGAATGGTTTTAATATATTTATATCAATAATTAAAAAAAAAAACAAATATTATTTTAATAGTTTTATTTGAAATAACCAAATATCGCCTAAAAATGCATAGTTGCCTCGAGCCCTTTCTCATTGGGCCGATGGGCCCTCCACTGAGATAAAAACAGAGAGATTAATCACAGAAGCTAAAACCCTAAATCCCCAAATGACAAAACAAGATCAAAATCAAAAACCCCTAATCACCAAAACTCATTTTTTGATCCAAAAATGATAAGAAGAAGATTACTCTCTTCACTGATCTCATCAACCTCACTCCTAACCCCCAAAACCACCTTAATTCCCACATTCTCTCAAATTCAACCCTTCAAAGAATCAAACTTTAACAATTATTTTGCAAATGGGGCATCTGGGTTTATGGGTTTTAGGGCATATAGTTTGTTGAGTTTGAATGATTTGAGGGACAATGTTCCAAGGAAGCAAAAGACAAGAAAGGGTCGTGGCATTGGGTCTGGTAAAGGAAAGACTGCAGGGAGAGGTCATAAAGGACAGAAAGCCAGAGGGACTATGAAGTTTGGTTTTGAAGGTGGGCAGACTCCAATGCGAAGGCGTTTGCCCAAAAGGGGGTTTAAGAATCCCTTTAGTCTCACTTTTCAGGTGTATTTTGCTGCTTTCTAAGTTGCCCACTTTGTCTGTTTTTTTTTTTTTTGGAGCAAAATGCCAAGTTGGGGTCTGTTATCGATTGATTTTTAGTTTCTATTTAGAGCAATGAAGCCTAATGTGTATTTGAAATGAAAAGAAGCTGTGGTTTAGTGATTGGTAGTGGCAGCCCGTTGAAGTTGAAATCTTTTGTATTGAGGATTTGCTGCTGAGACTTATTAGGAATGAGAGTACGATTCCTTTTGTTTTCCAGGGATCATAACACATGAGATTAATCATTGATTATGTGTTAAGTTGAAAGAATGTTGAATTAGACGCCAGAAGAATTGTTGGTGTCATGTTTTGAGTATATAATTGTGGTACTCTGTACTGTGTTTTAGATGAGTGTGCCAGTTTTATGGATGCTAGGATAAAAAGTAGGTAAAATAAGCGGAATTGGCAATTTGAGTTATTGTGTTGTGTGTGTGCGTGTTTTTTTTTTTAATCTTTTCTTCTTAATTCAACAAAGCTTTGGGGGTTTTTGTTCTATTTGTTTTTATAAGAAGAATGGAGGGATGTGAAATGGAAAAGACATTTTACCTTGATGGAATGCAATCTGCTGAAAATAGTTGTTTTTGGCTGAGTCGATTGATGGGTTTGTCCCTTTATTTTTGTATCAGATAAAGAAAAAAATAATCCGCAAACAAGATTTCAAACTTAATTTACTTCTTTATTACATGAACATTGCAATTGATTTCAATCCTTCCTGTAAGTATATTGTTAATGGTCTCTGTTCTTCTGTGCATTCCTTGGATCATTTACTCCTATGGTTTCTCTGGCAGCCAGTAGGGTTGGGAAAGATTGCAAGACTTATTAATGCAGGGAAGATAGATTCCCATGAATTAATCACAATGAAAACGCTAAAGGTATGTTAGCATCCTTCTTCAGTTCCCAAATCTAAGCCGTTTCCATGGTGGGCCTTGGTTTTTTGATCTTTACAATTATTCCAACAGGAGACTGGGGCCATCGGGAAGCAGATAAAAGATGGCGCAAGACTGATGGGGCGTGGTGCGGAGAAGATCCAATGGCCTATTCATCTGGAGGTAAATTTTACTTGAACGGGGTTTCCGCATTTGTACAAACTTGGCTAGGAGCTTTGATTTCAAGTATTCTTGAGGCAATCCAAAGTGTTGTAAGGCATTATTTTATAATTCTTAGTTTGTGTTCTTGTCCTCTGGGATTTAAGTGTTGCATTTTTTTTGTTTGTGTTGCTGTTAGTTGAATGATGATATATGCAAGCAAACTATTAAATAAAGAATCCAAAGAGTTTTGGTTGGGGTGGCACTATAGGTTTAACATTTCAGCCAACTGTTAAAGTTTTCCCCGTGCGCTTGAATATGTTTTTTCCTTTATTGTTATTGTTGTTTGAGCTAACTGGCAAACAAATTTCTTGAAAGCTGTTAAAATTGTGCTGACTCACATATGTTACTTCTTCCTTTTCTTGTATGTCAAATAGGAGAACCAATTAGACAGTCATAAGAAGCTGCATCATACATAAATATCAGTGTTACAGAATGGCCATTAAAATGCTTTATATCAATTTTTTGAGATGGAAATTATATATTTTCCATTATAACTGCTAGTTAAGGTTCAGGATTCATAGCTACAATTATGAACTTTTTGGGTATGTGATGGAATTTTTCTGACATATTTGCTGAAATTGATTAAACATTTGAATTTCAAATACCATATCACAATTATCAGTGAAATTTAGTGATAATTCCTTCCCTTTTTTTGCATGCAACGCAAACTTGTGCTGATGACTGATTTATGCAGGTGTCAAGAGTGACTGTCAGGGCAAAGCAAGCAGTTGAAGCGGCTGGTGGATCTGTCAGACGAGTGCATTACAACCAGTTGGGTTTGCGGGCATTGCTCAAGCCTGAGTGGTTTGAAAAGAAGGGGAGGTTGTTGCCAAAGGCTGCTAGGCCTCCACCAAAGCTAAGAGGTAAAGTTGATAGCATCGGCCGTTTGCCTGCCCCAACCAAACCTATTCCTTTTTATACTGAAGAGAAGGAGGCGGCCTCTACTCCTGCCTAGTTGATCAAACAATCATTTCATTGGGGTCATTTAAGACTCTGTTTTGATGAAGAATTACTTTATAAGAAGATTTTCTTCTCCACAAGGTTTTCAATTGCACTATGTTTTCACATGCTTTCCTTGAATCATTTACTGTGTTTAACAAGTGAATCCATGGGAACTTTCATTTTGATGATGTCACAACTCGGATTCTGGATCCATGATCGGCAACGCAAGAGCGGTGTTATAAGGACATCTCACTTACGCTAAGCCTCGAAACGGACATATCAAAAGAACAACATTTTATAATCTTTTAAAATATTATATTATTCAAAACTAATGAAACCAAATAATAGTTCACTCATCAGTAATTAAAACAAAAACAATAATCTATAATACTCATTACATTATCAAAATCAAAACTTAATTAAAACAGGATAATAGTGGAATGTCTAAAATATCGAATCAAAACTAAAAGAAGAGTTTCTAGAAAGAAGTAAGGCATACCGACCAAAGCTGAAGAAGTAGGAACAATCAATAAAGTTCACTTGCTAACATAAACTAAGAACTTGAAATCATAGTTATTAAACTCGGACCAGCTCGACGGGTCGGTCCAAGACCTGGTGGCTGGACCGGTCCAGGTAAGGCAAAAGATCGAGATGAGTAAAAACCCAGCAAAACTTGATTGAATTGTCGGGTTGACCTGTGGCTCGGGGGACCCGACAAAACCTGACTGAGACTTGTTTTTTTTTCTTCAAATGTGTTTTTTCTCTTTACTAGAGACCTTTATATATATATATATATATTAGTTGGTTATTAACCATTTTCAAAGTTCACTATATAAATATTAGAAGAATGTTTTATTTTTTCAATGTGGGATTTGAAACCTTTTAGTATATATACTTTATATTTACAAGAAAAAAAATATTTTTTCAATGTGGAATTTGAAGCTCTTTAATATATATACTCTATGCTTACAGGAAAAAAAAAATATATTTTTTCAATGTGAAATAAACTGTAAATCTTCAAAATAGAGGGGTTAAACTAAAAATTACACAAATCAATTATCAAACTGAGATTCATCATCCTTAACCTCATAAGAATATTGCCCAGGATTCCAAAATACGTTTTAGGGGTTAAATTATAATTTTTCAAAGTTTAGGGACTAAACTGTAATTTTTATAAATCAATGACCAAAATAAAATTTCATCATCTTCAACCTCAAGACCATTCAGTCCAGATTTTCCAGCAAAGTTGAAACAAATTTCTTAACCCATAACAAATCAATTCACAAATCTTTATTTCTAACAACACACTCAAAATCAATAACTAAACCTTAAACCCATAATAATCATGAATAAACCCTAATCTCTTCTTTAATCCTTCCATAAATAAACTATAATAAAGAGTAACATGAAATGAGATCACTTACTTGTTACCTCCATCTTTCTTGAACCCAAAATCCAAGATAAAAAATTGAAGTTTTTGGTTTTTATAAGAGGAGGGTCACGACAACCACATAAATTAAAAAAAATAAACAATTCTCTTGTAATTTTTTTTAATATACCTTTTGAGGTTAGGTTTAGAATAATTTTAACTTGAGTTTGGGCAAGTTTGGGGCTTACAAATGTGCTCTTGAGAAATAAGAAAACTTTTTTACTGTATATAGTTTTAGGCTGTGTTTGTTTCCTGGAAAATAGTTTCCGAGAAACCACTTTCCAAACTTTCTTGTGTTTGTTTGCCATTAGAAAAGTTGGTCAACGGAAAGCACTTTCCGGTCAAAGAAAATTTTGGCTTGGTTTCTAGGAAAATGTTTTCCTTTTATTTTGGGCGGAAAACACTTTCCGGAAGTTGTAAAAAATTTAGAAATGTTATATTATTTGCTGATTATATCAAATTTGGTTCTCAAACTTTTGATTGCTATATGTATATTTTGTTTTGAATATTTGTTTTTCAATTTCATCCCTTAGAATTTAATTTTTATATTAACTTTGATCCTTATTTTTATAATTGTTATTTATTTTTCCCTTATTATTTTTTAATTGCAATTTTTTATCTATCAAATTTGGTCCTCATTCTTTTGATTGTCACTTATTTTATTTGAAATAATTTATGAAATGTTAATTATTATTATTTTAATTTCTTCATCTTTCATTTTTTTTTAGATTTGATCTCCATTATTTTGATTATTATTTATTTTATTTGAGATAATTTATGAAATTATATTTTTTTTTCAATTTCATTCTCATTCAGCCTTTTAATTTGCAAGATTTGTTTCTTATTATTTTAATAAACTTAAAAAAATAAAACATTAATAAGTTATTTTTCCAGTTTATTTTCCATAACATAACCAAATACTGGAAAATGTTTTCCAACTAGCTTTGTAATCTCCTGGATAGGGGTGTGCAAAAAAACCGGAAAACCGAATAAACCGAAAAAAATTAACCAAAAAAACGAAACCGAGAAAAAAAACCGATTAGAATAGTTAGAAAAAATCCCGGTTCGGTTCGGTTTTCAGTTTTGTAATGAAGGAACCGGTTAACCCGGACCGAACCGAACCGGTTTAAAAAAAGGTATTATAAATAGAAAAAATTTTCCCCTCAGTAACCCTAGCCACCAGCATCCCCCTCTCGCCTCCCCCACTCCCTCTCCCTTTTTCTCTCCCTCTCCCTCCCCCTAGACTTAGAAGCAGCCCCCTCTCGCCTCTTGATCCTATGATGAATCCGGGTGTAGAGGATCTTGCTAGGCTTGGGTGTGAGAGGATGTTGATCTTTGTAGCTGAGGAAGACTATTTGACTGTTGCAGCTAGGAATTATTATGAGAAGTTGAAAAGGAGTGGATGGAAGGGAACTGTTGAACTTGTCGAGAATGAAAAGGAAGACCACTGCTTCCATTTGCTTCTGGGTATTCTTTAAAATGCAGGGGAGATAAGATTTATCTGTATAAGAAGATTTGGGGTTTTGATTTTAAAAAATCAGGTTTGGATTTTTGGCATTTGGGTATTTGAAAAATATAGGAAAAACCATGTTTATTTTGCAAGAAATTTAGGGTTTTGATTTATAGCAGAGTTTTGGATTTGGAATATTGATTTTATTTTTATTTTTTAATTGAAATCAGTGTTGTTGATTTTTGGCTTTTGGTTGTTTGCACAATGCAGGGAAAACAATATTTGTGAAAAGGCTACTGGCAAGTTTGAGAAGAAATATGAGCGTATAGGCTTTCTTAGTTTTTTGAAATGAAGAACCGAACCAAAACCGGTCGGTTTGACTCGATTTCGGTTTAGTTTTGATTTTTTTTCAAAAAGAACCAATTTTATTGTTTTTTATAGATAAAAACTAAACCGAATAAAAAATGATCATACCTACACTACACTGAAAGACGCCAAATTTCCTTCCAAACAAGAGTGACTTGTGAAAGGATTCAAGTAATCAGCATCTTCCGGCTATGGAAAATCACAAAATCCAAGGAGGCAACAGGCTCAGAAGTCAGAAGCTGTATCATCTCGTGACAAATCTGACTGGTTTGGTGCGATATCTTCCAGCAGGTCAACCAAAGGGCCCATTGGCCTCCTATTCTGCAGTTTGCTGTGTCTTCAAAGTTAGCATCAAACATCACATGACATGAAGGACACTCGAAATACGAAAAAGTGCAATCCCACACTCATTTGCTCGTCAACAAGTGGGGAAACTCTGGTAGACAATAATTTCTCGTATAAAAAATAATTCAACAGAGTCAAATCACCTCTTAAGATGTTCTTTTTTCTGGGAGGGCATCTATACCCAGTCCCACCCTTATCTTGGTTATGTGACAGACTAGCCCGCCTTATCACCTTCAACCTGATCAGTCCATCGACTTTATGGCTCTCCCAACTGCCTTGGCACATCAGTGGACCCGATATCTAGATAGGATACCGCCATGAATTGGGGGAAAAAACGAATCAAATTAATGGGATATATGTTTGTTTTACATCTTACTCTCTCTTCAATCATTGAGTTCACAGTACACCATCATCACCCACCTTGTTAATTATCCATGAAAAAGCTTTGCTTTTGTGGTTTAGAACACACCTTCATTCTGTGTTTTGAAAAATACTCTTACCAATATGTAAACATCTCGACATCGACTTGTTTAGGCTAATCATTCTTCATAGCAAGGACCAGACTCTTTCTTGCAACTGATCAGTTCTGTCTTGGTGCATAAATGCTAGCTCGTAAAAAAGCAACATGTGCATCCAAGAGTATCGGTATAGCTAGAAGGGGTGGAGCATGCTACTATTGGTCTAGGGCTCAAGAGTGTCCCGTGGATCCAGCCGACTGCCCACTCACAGTTGAGTTCAGTGGTTAAAAGTGATTCTCCCTTGGCAAAGCAGGCTCTAGCTTCTTTCTAGTTCCTCATCTCCTCTCCCTTGCATATACTATATGGGGCCTTCCAGTTCTAAGAAGATCCAAAACATAGCATTCGTTTTTCATCTTAGCTGCAGGCTAATTGACTATTTCAAATTGATACATAGATAATCCATGCATCTTGTGATATATATATGGCATTAGACTACAATAAGCTCCATTGCTCTCTTAACATAAACAATTATCTCCAACACAGAATGATTATTTTTTTGTTAAATTAAAACCTCTAGCGAGGACATGACCACAACTAAGGCACCCCTGCAACACTTTGTCTTGTTTACTTGTTTTGGCTGGCTTCCTCTAGGAATTATCAAAATCCATTATCCTCTACACCAATCCAAACATTAAAATAACATAGTACGTTGTGTGATTTTCAATTCCTTACAAAAAATAAAATAAAATTAAGTAGCTAGGACAGATGAAATGAGTTGATAATACTCTTGAAACAGTTGTATGCAATAAAATGCAATCCTACGTATGCAATAAAAGGAAAGAGAATCAGAGAGAGAGAGAGAGACCATGCACACACGACTTGAATTAATTGGGAAGGGAAGAATGAAAAGGAAGTGGTGGGTGGGAAAATCATCTTTTCCAAGGAAAGAAAATCCAAACAAAGTTACCTGTAAAACCCAGGTAGCTTTGGTTGTATCTATGGAGCTGTATGTTACCTAAAAGCCGCTGCTGCCGCCTTCTCTACCACCTTTCTTTCTCCTGAAGAATCTTCTTCTGTCTTCTGTCTTCTGTCTTTCTTCTTCCTCCACAACCCCTTTAAACCCCACACCCCCCCTCCTCTACGTGCTATTCTTTGCTTGCAATCAAAGCCTGAAACAATATTCATACAGACACCACACATACAGGGAGAGAAAGAGAGAGGTAGATTAATGGTTGATCTCCCAGTTATTTGCTCATCTTCCAGCCTTGTGTCATATCTTCTCTTCAAGCACTGTAAGTGTCTAAATATTTCTGTGATTGAATGTTGGTTTATAAGCTTCCATATTATTACAATTATCTAATACAATCAAGAATCAATCAACTTTTCTTGAACATCATTATATATCTAAGTCTAGACTTTTAAATTATGGAGCTGCTTAAGAAAAAAAGTTTCTATATTTCGTTAATCAGTTAAGTGTTTATAGATGATAGTAATTAATTGAGATCACAAGGTATGTATATATGGCATTGATGCAAGGCATTTATTAGATTGTGTACTAATTTTTTGCAGGTTAAGATGCTCGAGACTGCTTACTACCAGCTAGAGCTAGCTACTCGGTCTGAAAGAATGGTCTGCCTGGCTCCCTGAATGCCATCTAGGAAGCTTGTCAAAGAGTGTTGGCAACCTCTCTAACTGGCATGAGGGGAGTCACGCAGGCCCAACTACAGCTTACTGCTACCCAATATTGAATTCATGAGGTACAGCACCACTACCGCCAAGTAAATTCCTTATAACATAATATAATTGCCTCTGCAGCAGCTAGCACTGCTACTAGCTACTTACTGAATGAGCCTAACCTCTCAAGGAATGGTATTGTGAATCATGTACTATACATTCATGAATGAGGTAAAATTAGATACCATTAATTTCTAATTAAGTTACTTAAAGAAAACTGAGCTTTTTAGCCATTTTATCAGAGATTGATATCAACATCCTGATTTCCTTTCAAGTTAGTTATAGCTATCAGCTACTGTCTTTAATGCCATATCTGAATAGCAAGTACAACAGTAACAGTATTGTTCTAGCTAGCATACAATGAAGTTCTTTTAATTAGTTTGAATCTGTATGATAAAGTATGGTCAAGTCAATGACTTGTTTGAAGCCCTAAATTAATTAGAGAATTGATAGAGAGGTGAATTATTCTGATCACATATTTACACATAACATCTCTTAAAAGCAATTTTGGCTTGTTATACAATGTTCTGGTGGCACTTTTAGAGATTTGTGGCTTCAAAGAAGCCATATAATGAAGGGCACTTGTTGTGGGCCAAACTACTAGAGCAGACCATTCAAATCTCGACAACCATTGAAAGAGATTGATATCCACACCTGTGTTCTTACTGATGATTAGGAGCTTTCTTTAATACAATTGTCTGTTTCAGTAATGCCAGTACTCTTCAACCTTCTTATAATATTTAAGCCATCAAAGCTTCAATTTCATGGCTTTTGAGGAGCAATATATTCCTTTATTTTCTTTTAACAAACTGGTAAGCTTCTAAAACTGTAGCAACTTCTTGTCTGAGTCTAGTACAGTACAGTACTTTTGTCGTTGTTGCACTTTAATTTTGTTTTAGTTTAACGTGGGTGTTCGGGTTAGCTTGCGCGTACCTCGACTAATTCCACGGGCCCTGAAGTTAACGACCATGTAAGCCTCCAGTGGCCATCATATGAGCAACCGCAGGGCTCGAACCTGAGACCACAGAGAAAACAAACCTCTTAGTCCCAAGCTCTTACCACTGGGCCACCACCTAAAAGTTGAGTCCAGATTGCGTTGCCAAATTTGACTTGGCAAGACACAAAACAGTGACCAAACTTGAAGCATCGTCCAAGACCAAACTTCAAAATATAGAATCAATCAACAGTATTGTCTCACACAGTATATAGATGTAGCCATTATCCCACACATACATTAATTTACATAATTCATTCATCAATTTATAAGCATGGTCTCAAAATCCTGCCCCCAAGTTTTCCTCTAGAATTCTATATATATATATATATATATATATATG
>Ga0307517_10002500_pt1 | contig 29393 bp, 35 predicted proteins | sample 23_EM_MG_FD_194515 | JGI IMG/M metagenome (GOLD analysis project Ga0307517, IMG submission 194515) | Populus trichocarpa ectomycorrhiza microbial communities from riparian zone in the Pacific Northwest, United States - 23_EM | ecosystem: Host-associated > Plants > Roots > Unclassified | place... | reverse complement strand
GTCAGAACGCAAAGGCGGTGCACCAGACGCAGTCAGGACGCACAGGACGTAGGGGTCCGTGTCGGGATGGCGTCAGGACGGACGGCGCTAAGTAACGCAAAATCAGGACGCAACGTCGGATCGACGTTGCGTCCTCATTCGCGATTAGCGTTCGGGCGTCAGGTGCGTCAGACGCACAGGACGCATAGGACGCAGGGTATTATTTTTGCTGATGGAGCTACAGTGGAAGGAGATTGTGTCGGGGTTCTTGGACTGTGACAATACAAAGTACAACAGGATCCTTGATGCTTTAGGAGCAGGAATTTATATCCGTGCAACTGTGCATTCAATGGAAATGATGCGTAGTGGAAGTACAAGTAGCAGAGTTGTCATGGGTCTTGTTCATTGTACCATTGTGGATTCTGATTCTGATTCTGAGATAGAAGCATATCCTGAAAACTGCGGAGCTTAACTTCTCTAGAGGAAGATGTGTGGCCATTCCCTTATATATTTGAACTTAAATTATAATTAAACATTCGCAGAGAGCGTCTTTACCTCAACTACTTTGGGCGGGTATTTTGGGCATATGCTTTGAGCGTATGCTTTGAGCATGTGTTTTGGGCGTATGCTTTAGGCGTATGCTTTGGGCCTGTGGTTTGGGCCAGTGATTTCGGCATGTGTTTTGGGGGTCTGTTTTGGGGGTATGTTTTTGGGGTATGTTTTGGGGGTATGATTTGGGTGTATGCTTTGAGTGTATGACTTTAGAGCGCATGGCTTTAAGAGCATTACTTTGGGTAAGTGGTTTTGGGCGTATGTCTTTGGGCGTATGGATATGCGGAAGAAACCAGACACAAAGTACTAAATAGACAATCTCAATTTGTGCTAAAGCTTATCGTTATGTGAGATTGTTTCTAACTTCTAAACTGGTATCATATTACATTATACTGCAAAGAGTAAGATCACCGACTCAATCATGATATAGAAGAAAAGAGCGGAATCCATATAGGCGCCGGGTATGATAACAAAAAAGGTTGAACTCTAAAGGAGTGTCGGTCTCTGGAAATTCAGAGTGAGAAGAGTACAAGAATAGAGGTAGGGTGCTGTCAAAGACTCTAGCCCAGGGAAAACAGCCCCTAGACTTATGATATGGGACAAAGAATACGGGCTAAGGATAAAACCAAACAGGAGATATTGTGGTGGATAAATACAGAAGCGGGAGTGCAGGTAGTAAGGCAAGGTAAGGGGAACTGTATTAAGGCGAGGAAGGAAGGCAGAACCGGTGTAAGGGGTCAGGAAAGAAACTAGGAGATAACAAGAAAAGAAAATAGATGAAAGTAGAAATCGTTAATCCTCTGGCTCCTGTTTCACGCGGTGAGAGAAGTGCTAGCTAGTCATATTAAGGAGGGCCTGCCTATCCATCTTGCGGTCAATTCTATCCATCTCCTCAATGTCAATTCCTTGTTCTTCTGCATCTTCCCTAGCGGGCCGGTTGAAATCAATGATAAGAGGGGCATTGAGGGCAAGAAAGAGCTTTCTCTTGGTGACAATATTTTTGATGCTGTCTTGTTGGTCTTCCGGGCTTGCGAAGAAATCCTTGGGTATCATAGCCTGCCCAAGCAGCCGCTCTCCAATCTCTTGCGTGCAAGTACACACACGGGATTCTGCGGCATCGCCGGACAGACCACGAGAGGGAGATCCAGAGTCAGGGTAACGTAAGTCTCACATCCTACTTCCCAAACCTGAGGCTGAGATTTCCCCTTCGACCGTCATATGAACATCATCATCACCCTCCACCCAGTCCTCCACGTGCTCCTGCTCGCTCTCCACCTTCTTATCGTCGTCCTCGTCATGCTCCTCTTCCCCATAGACCTTATCGGAATCATCTGAGCCATTACCACCCTTACCACCAGCCTCATATAGGTCGATAAAATCGACATCCTCATCCTTTTCATCCTCCTCCCACTCCTCATAGACCTTCGCATTTGGCAAAAGCCACTGAACAGGCTTCACCTAGTCAATCAAGGGTCTAACCTTTTCGTTGAGCTTATCCTCTCGAACCGTCATGTCGAAATCTCCTTCCATGTCCACATCCATCAATCTGTACTCAGAAGTATCGTCCTCTCTCCCGATAGGCATCCAGGAGCCTGCCCGAGCTAAACAAGACTGAATATTAGTAAGCACATCTCTAACTCTATTATGCCCAGTTTAAAATTACTTAGGGGCTGTTTGGTGCGCTGTAGTTTGACTTTGAAACCATGGTTTAGAGGCAAACTATGGTTTGTAACTACGGGACTGTTTGGCGTACATGAACTTTCAAACTATGGTTTGCAGTCTTGGTACATTAAAAAAAATGATTTTTCTTTCTCATATTAGTAACTACATGATTATTGGTTTTCATACCAAACAACCCACCCAAACCACAAACTGTCAAACAACAACAATCAATTGCACCAGACTATTTGCCCCTTCCATCGTTCAAGTTTGTCCAACCCTGTAGTTTCTTTGGCTGTTAGCTCTCTCCCAGTATAGTTACCTCCGTAGGCGCAACCAAAGTGGGGTGGTATTGAAAAGGGGTATTTGGTGGGCAAAAAAAGAAATCATCAAGGTTAGAGCTACAGAAAACTACTTGTAATTGATCCCTGTTCATCACCAACCCAGTTTTGTCGTGACTTCAGTCAAGACTTGACCTGCTGCCTCTGACTTCCCCCTGATGGCATTATACTATAACAACTTTGTAGATAGAAACTGTTGCCTAGCAGAGGGTAGAAAGGATTTGTGTTGAGCTATAGTATATAGGCCGATTGTCCAAAGCTGTGGACCCATATATTAAAGAAAACTAATTAGGAAAGGAAAGCAAAAACAAGTAGACCGATCATAAATAACACCAAAAGGAAAACAAAACCAATTGTCCTCTTCCTGATACCGGGTTCAGTCATTCCACTGGCTGAGGCTTGTGTGGTGGCGCAGCTACCCTTGCCAGGGGAGATAGTTACCCCCTTGCTATCTCCTGTGGCAATGAGGGCGCATGGAGTTTATGGGAGGTGCGTGGGCAACGAAGTACGTGAGGTGTGGAAAGCGAGGAAGCATGGTGAGCTTGTGGAAAGCGAGGAAGCATGGTGAGCTTATGGAAAGCGAGGAAGCATCGTGACCTCGTGGAAAGCGAGGAAGCATCGTGAACTCGTGGAAAGCGAGGAAGCATCGTGAGCTCGTGGAAAGCGAGGAAGCATCGTGAGCTTGTGGTCTGGAGGGCTGAAGGAGGTATATGTACGAGGAGGTTCACAGACCCAGCGTATGTGAGCTAGGACCCCGCTCTGGCCAAGTAACCGGCAATACATTTGTCCGACATCCCTGGAGGTTCGGCTCCCATTCCCGGGAGCCATGTCCTGAACGCTTTGCCCTATTGGTAATGCATTGCTTCAACCCGCCATGAAGAAACAGACGAAAAAACATCACAGTGGATGGGAAATCAAGCCAGCCTTCTCTTGCTAATTGGCTAGAGAGCAGAGTTGTCTTTTCAGGTGATTCAAATGGGCTCCAAAAATGGTATATTCTTGTAAGCTACCGCCTTGGCAATGATCGCTATCTACAGAGAGGTGACGGTAATCCTAGTCATGGAGTACAGAGATTGTGGACATAGTGGAGGCATAGCGAACACTCACATGTATAGATGTACTCTGGGGGTACCATAAGTCTGGCGACACCCATATAAAGTAACTAGGGTTTGTACCCATACAAACGTGGTTGGCACCAATTGTTTTGTATGAGAAAAAAAGTCGGGAGACACCCAGAACAGGCAATAAACCATGACTTTTTGTGACACCGCACCTGACTTACCCTTACCCTCAAGTACATCAGAGTGTGAATATCGGAAACATTCTCGGGCATGAACGGATGTATAGGGCATATGTGGACATATAGGGCTCTCACATGTATGAGCAGAGTTTTCACTACCTAAAGTGAACCATGGCTAGCAACCTTCATAGAAAATACACACCACAAGCTCTCCTCCCGACAACACATTTGAGCACACGGTCGGTGATGAACCTTTATCACCTTTTACCTCTTGGTTCCTCCTCCCTTCGGCTCCCAGCTGTCTTCGGCTTCCTGCTGTCTCTGGCTTCCTGCTGTTTCTGACTTCCTGCTCGACTCCCTGCAGCTTCGTGTAACTTCCAGGTTCCAGCTGCCTCCGGCTTTCCTCTTGTTTCGCCTGCCTGCTTTCTCTGGCATCCTGCTCCCTGCAGCTTGGTCCAACCTCTGGCTTGCTGCTACCGGCGGCGCTCTGCTACATGCGACTTCCTGCTGCCCCCAACTTCTTGCTTCCTTCGGCTTCCTGTTACTGCCAGCTTCCTGCTCCCAGCGGCTTTGTGCTATCTCTAACCTCCCGCTTCCTCAGAAGTCCTGCTCCCCCTGCCCTTCTATTCTGTCTGACTCTCCTGCTTATTTCTGCACTCTGCCTTCTTCGGACTCCAGTCTTCGCTGTTCTCCATCTGGTTGGAGTTCACCTCTGTATTCTTTCACTCGCCCCTGCTACTTTTTCTAACGGTCGTCTTGTTTAGTCTCCTGTTCCTATCCAAGTTGTCACCCCTGCTGGCCTCTCTACAACCCACACCCACCTTCTCCAACTCCTTTTAGGATTCTCCTCCTCGCTTCCTGTCTCCTCTGGTGTTCTTCCTGGTTGGGTCTAGTTCCTGCTCAGGGTTTCTGCTAGCCCCGGCCTCTTAGCTACTCGAGCTTTCTGCCTCTTCTAGCCCTTTGGGTCTTCGGTCCTTTTGCCTTCTCCAGCTTGAAGCTTCTGTCTACTCCCTGCTGACTTCAGAATCCTGCCAGCTTCAGATTCCTGCTAGTTTCCACTTCCTGCCTCTTCCTCCTTGCTGTCTCGCCAGCTCCCCCCTTGGTATATCGTTTCTCCATCTCTGCCTTCTTGGTCTCTTTGCCAACTCCGGTCAACTATCAATACTATTTCCAACACTGTTTTGAATTAGTATCTATTACTCTGTTTCTTTCGGAAAAAGATGTCTCCAGAAAAGACAACCTCCCGTGTTTCTAAAGCTGCCTGGACTAAAGCAGCCTACCGCAGTTTGATTGATGAAATGCTTAAGCAGTGTAAAAGAGGAAAGAAGTTAGACAATGGCTTTAAAAAGGAAGTATGGAAGGAAATCACAGATGACTTTAATCAGAAAAGACCTGGAGAGGATGCTCTATTGGTCACACAAGTAAAAAATCGTGCAAACACGGTATGTCATGTTGTTCAATTTTACTTTATTTATCAACCCATATTGACTTGAAATTTGTTTAAATACGAATTAATAGAAGTTACATTAGATGAAAAAGTTATGGAAAACATTTAACCATCTGGTAAATAGTGCAGGGTTCGGTTGGGATAAAGAAACAGAAACTGTTACAGCCGAAGAATCTGTATGGGATGATTATCTTAAGGTTAGTTCAAGTTGATTTAAAATCTCTCTATAACTTAGATAATAAAATAGAAGTGGCTAATCAGTATATATTATAGGGTCATCCACTGGCTACTGGCTTCCGAAGCAAGGGTCTTGAACATTATAATGATTTGGATATTATCTTTTGTGATACCTCTGGGAGTGGAAGAAATGCAATTGCGGTTGAGGAGTATATCTTCAATGACCCTATTGAGGTCTTACCAGAACGTAGTAGTAATACACTTGCTTCCAGTTCAATGGATCCTACTCTCTTACCAAACTGGTATGTATAAGACTAAAATCATAATTCCTCTCTGCAATCGTTATTTGGATTTTAGTTAACATATTGAGAATCTTAATATAGGAACTTTTCCGATTTACTAAATGAGCAAAGCAATACCCCACCTGATCAGTGTATACATCCACCAGTAACACCACAAGCCGCTGTATTTCACCCTGGAAGGCGTAAAACTATAACAGATATCTTTGACAGCAATGGACAGGCAATTGTGGAGGCTTCTAAAAGGGTTGGTGATGCAATGTCAGAGGTAATTCGCCAGAGCAGTGGGGCTAAACGTGCAAGGCAAGAGCATGACTCTTTTTTGTGAAAGGCGCTGAAGATACTCTAACCAGTCTTGGGATGTCACTATGTGAGGCTGATATTCAACCTGAGTATAAAACATATGTTAAAGCAACTCATCACTTATTAAAGCTATACCGAAATGATGAGATTACTCTTGCTCAGTTAAAGTCTGCACGTACGAAAGGCATTTATTGTATCTACTCATGAGTGGCCGGCATTTCTCTTATTTGAGAAAGATTTACAGTTAGACTGGATTAATGATTTGTAAAATATATAAACCTTGTATATATGTATAACTAGGTATATTATTTACAGCTATTAAAATCGTCTCCCTCTTATGATCCTTTGATATTCATTCCACATTTCCTTGGCAATCTGATCCCTCATTTGATCACCACTTAACTTCTGTTGCCTTCCTGACAATTCAGGCAAAGCTGCCTCACGCTCTGCGGCGTGAATTTGCAGTTTCTGAATATCAGGCGGGACTGATTGTTTGCGCTGGTGAATAGATCTCCCATTAAATCTAATAAAGTTATGCAAACAGCAAAGGGCGTTAAAAAGCTTGGCCTGGGTAGTACTGTCGAAGGTTTTTGAAGATCGTAAAATTGGGAACCGACATTTTAACATTCTCAAAGTTCTCTCCACACAATTTGGGGCTGAGGCATGCCTTAGGTTAAATAACTCCTGGGAATTTGTTGGTCTGTCAAAGGATTATTTTAACACGGATTAGAAAATTATTTTATTCAATCAACAAGAAGGTGTAATTTAGAACATACGCTTGGTGTCCAGCAATTTGCGCCTTTAGATGATATCGCACATTGCGGTATGGTGTTAGAAATTTGGGTGAACTTGCATATCCTGCATGTGCAAGGTAAAACTTGTTCTTGGGAACTCTAAACCCTTTTTTAATTGAATCACTTAAGACTAGAGAGTCATGGGCTGAACCTTCCCATCCAGCTAGAACAAACTCGAATGCACAATCAAATGTGCAGGCAACAAAGGCATTTTGAGCGGTAAAGCCTTTTCGGGTACGATGCGTGGCTGCAACGCTTGGCGAAACAGAAACTGGAATGAGGGAACTATCAATTGCTCCTAAACAGTTCTTAAAGAAAGGATAGAACTTGGGATTATTGGTGATTTCTGGTGGAACGGTACTGAGGTTTGTATTGCTGGGGGTTGGGTGTTGTATATACTCGCTTTGGATATGGTTGATGGCATCCAATACATGATGAAAGTGGCGGGAAATACTCTCTCCAGAGTGTTGGAACCTTTCCAATAAGTTGCGGTTTGAGGAACTGCAAGTGACAATATATAGAAACATATGAACTTGATGCTCGATAGTGGTATTTGCATTATCAACCAGAAGATTGTTCTCTCTGAATTTCATACATAGAAGATGAAAGGTCGCCAAAGGCATTCGCAAACATTTCAGCAATCTTTCTTCATGCCTACAGCTCAAAACGTCTTGAGTATAGGCTTGTCCGGTCAGCTTTGAAGCATTCTTTGGTTTCCCCTTTGGTGCTCGTCCACGTGCTTGTGTATTATATCCATCTGCCAGGGAGGCATTAAGCATTTCCAGTGCATGCTGGGATTGAAGCCATGCGCTCATGAGCTCCTGCAGCTGACTCACATCGTCGAGTTCCATGAGATCATCGGAAATGTGGTCCTATTCTGTCATATTTGTATCCAAGTAAATGGCTTCATCATAAAGGATAAACTCCTGTAGTTTTCCTTATAGTACAGCATAGTTTAATTTACCTCATATCTGTTATTCTAAAATATAAGTGTTAATTATTATTAGGTAATCCTAATATTTGTATTTTACAGTTTAAAATTATGGACTGTTTGGTGTACCTGATTTTCAAACTATAGTTTGTAACTTTTCCCAACCATGGTGCTACAACCCGGGTTTGTAACTTCCCAATTTTCAAAATAGGGCGCACCAAACAGCCCCTTACTTGACTGTAGATTATTAGCCTAGGAGTTTTGCCTCAGGCTACCTAGTCCTATGCTAAACCTAGTGCGATGTGAGATAGGCTCCCTTGCGCTCCATCAGCAAAAGAAATACCTTGCGGGCTGTCTCTCCCCGCTCACCATGTGTGCTGGCCATTCCAGGCGCTTATAACGTAAACTCCTGTTCTGGGTGCATCCACCGGGGCTCATTCCGTCCGGAAGTCAACAGGCCGCCTCCAATGCGTTCCGACGCACAAGTCAGCGTCCGGAGGCATTGGACGTAGTCCTTTTTGCGTCCTGACTCATTTGACGCCCCCTGGCGCAGCCACCGCCCTGATACTCTACCCCCAGCGCCCAGCCTCTTCATCCCTTCGCTTCCAATGCACCCGTGCCCATGCTGCCCTTTTGCCAACTTCTTGCCGGCGCGACATCTCTCCTCTCGGCCTCCCCACCCGATACCCCCGCCTGCGAGCTTTCTTTCCATGATACCCTCTCTCCTTTAACCCCGTCACTAACCTCTCCCTGAATCCATTTCTCATCCGCAACCCCACCAACATCACCTCCTCTTCTCCCACACTCCCGGATTGGCTCAGTCCTCTCCTGTATTCGGCGGACGTTTTCCCGTCATTAGTTCCTCCACCCTCATCCCTCCCAACACGTTCAGCCCTTCCTCCTCCACCCTGTCATCCCAGCCCGTCTTCTCCCACATCCGGCAGAAGTCCCCCCTCTCTTGCCCTTTCGTGCGGCTCTCTCCTCAGCTCTCCACATCCTATCTCATCTACTCCATGCCTTACACCGCTTCCCCGGCCTCCTATATTCCGCTCGCGGGCTTCCACCGTCTTCCCCGGCCTCATACAGTCCGCTAGCGGGCTCCCACCGCCTTCCCCGGCTTCTAACAGCCCCCCAGACTCATTCCCGCGCCTGTCAACCTACAACTGCCTGCTAGATGACTGCCCCAAGCCTGCGCAGTTTATAACCATCTGCCCGATACATTCCCATGCCTTCTGAACCTACAATTGCCCGCTAGATACCTTACTCATACTTGCGCAGCTTATAACTAACGGTGCAATTCATTCTCAGGCTTTTCCTGCCCTCTGACTCACACACTACTATTGTTTGACCATTTCTGACCCTTTTAGCACGCGTAATTTAATTTAATTGTATTATATATATATACACGATCAGCGAGTGGTGATAGAACCATTCTCGCTATCCTCGCGATCGGTTTCTTCAACATGGGATTCTGCCTCCCCAGGGTCTTGGAACTGCGCTGCACCAACCAGTGCTCCCGGATTGGGCCCATGTTCTCGCCGCGGCTCCTGCCGACCATGTCCTCCTCCTGTATCCACGAGGCCGCCAGCGGCCTCCAATTCATCCAGCTTAGTATCACTACCAAACTCCCTCTTCAATACCTCCTCATCATTGTCATATCCCGCCGTCCTCTCAACCGGCTTTCCCCACTCCTTCGCAATTCTGGCATCCAATGTCGTCCTTACAGCTGGATTATTCGACTTTGCCAAACTCTTCCCGTTTTGCCCCAGGATCGCGTCTGACGTTCCAGCAGGGCTATTTATCCGTTAGCTAACCTTTCACCCAACTGGAGTACTTGCTCTTGTCAAAAGTGTCAGGATACCTGGACCGTCGGGGGATCTGGACACTTTCGAAACCTGCCAGTACACATTGTTTTTCTTACCCATGGAAGTGGCCCTTTTGAAGGTCACATTATCGATACAGATGCCAGTTTGCCAACATGGCACTGAATGACATAATATGGCGGCTGTCAGACAGACAAACGGGCCATCGATCTTATCCAGGAAACCCACATCCGTCATGCCTTTCCTTTTCGGGCCACAGTAATATTGAGGAAATATCACACCCGGAATCTGGGGTGCTAGGAATCTCCCAGAAATTGGCTGTCCGCCAGATTAGATCGATTTAGTCTTACTCCGATTAGAAACAATCCCGACAAATGTCAAACAGATATCTCATAGCTGCTCGGCGGGCAAATGAACCTATCCTCCTCGGGTAGGTATTCCACTCTTCGTGGGCAGGCTGTAGGATCCTCAATATTGAGCTTATAGAGTTCTGTTATAGCCTTTTTTGCTGTATGCAGATACTGAGATCTGCATCCGCTATGCTTTGCCCGGATCTGCAAATCAGTGACCAGCGGCCATTCCATTTAGTCTAGGATAGGATGTCGGTTATTGATTAAGGGTAACTTACCTGGTCACTTGAGGGCCGGGTAGCTTCAGTACAGTAGGGAAAGCCTAATTTGGTCCCCGCATGGCTCCAACATGTGCGGACGTCTTCGGTCAGGGTAATTGGGTCCGGAAACGGACTGACGAAGATCGTCCAGTCCCAAATCAGGTCACGAGATCTGGCCAGAATGGTACGCTCAAGCCCAGTTGCCATATTTCGCCTACTGCTGGCTTGCTGTCCTCTGCTATCCAATTTCCGAATGGTTGGATCTGGGTGGCTTGGGGTTATCACCGGCATCGCAAGTGGATTGAAGTCGGTGGGTGAATGGGAGGGAATGGCAGATATACAACCATTTTGGCTAAGTCGTACTTGAGCAGACATTCTCCCTCCAGGGTAACTAATCCTCCTGCTGGAATTCTGGGTATTCCCAGGGGTGATTGTCAGTATCGACCGCTGCGAGCTAAGAAACTCATGCCCAATTGGTCTTTGTGCTCTCTAGGCTGATGGATGATCCATATCGTCCCCATGCTGGCCTAACTCGTTCTCCTCACGCTCCTCACTCTCCTTACTCTGGCCATCATTACCCTCATATTGCCTATCATGAGAGTCTAGACTCTCATCCGCTGACTCTAAGACCTGCTGCCGGTTGTAGCGGACAGGCTCTGGTACCTGGAGTCGTGAAGAAGCTGGCTCCCGCACGGCATCCCTCCTACCTACAGTGGACCCAGCGATAGCAGACTCAACACTGGGTGATGTTACTATAGTTAATCCGTCCCTGGACCCAGATCCCTGAAAACGTCCGCGAAGGACCTTCCCGCGCCTTTGCCTTTAGTGCCGCAATGAACGCGCTTGGGCCGCCATAAGCCGCCGCTGTTGTTGTGACATAGTATCCAGGTGCATAGTGAAAGAAGAGAATTGCAGTGTATCACTTTGAGGTGCAGGTGGTATCAGGATGCCACTATTGGGAGGTAGCTAAGGGCACGATATGGGGTGTGAACTTGGAAGATCGAAATGGTTGGCCCAGCTTCCTTAAGAACTCAGGACATTCACCGTTCATCACTCACTTTCATGTCCGCTAGCGTCAGCACACACTGCGCCTCTAAAATGCAGCTTCATACCTGATATATCAATTTGCATCCGAATACTTTGACACGCTACAATTTCAGTGGGGCAATACGAGTGTTATGTACTTGGAGTTCCTGAACCAGATGAAAAAAGGGTTATCAGAATGCACAGACTAATCTAGTTTGAGCAGGTCTGCCAAGTGGACAGAAACAAATGCGTGTAAGGCTAGGGCTCAGGTCTGGAGGCTAATTGCAGAAAGTGAAAGCTGCCGCTATGGCTCAACGGATGGGATATAAGATGAAAAGCTAGGATAGGAATAGTAATGAAAGGGGCAACCTCGAACGAAAAACAGCTAGAGAAGAACATGGATGATCTACACAAGTCCAAAGAGCACACTGCTAAAGCCAGCAGAGAAAACATACACCAAACGAAAATGTGCTAGAAAAGAGCAAGAATCATCTGCGAACATTCCAAGAGCAGGTCCCACAAGCCAACCCAGTAAACGCCGAACCGCTAGTGGGAAACAAGAATGGTCTGCAAAACTCTAAGAGGGACTCCGTAGAGTAACAAAGTATCCGTAGACGACATTGGATTTGGGCAACACGGAACGGAAACAGCCGGGCCAATCCAAACAAGAAATGTGTGGGAAAAAATACAAGGATAACTCGCAAAACTCTAAAAGTTAAACTCCAAATGAAAAACACCCAAAGGAAACACCCGCAGCATCTGCGGACTGTCGTTGGTCTAAATTAAGTATACTGATCAGGGCAAGCAGCCCAGACGTAGCGGGCTAATGTAAAACAGAAATAGTGAGGAAACAGCGAGAATAACATGAACTCTAGTAACAAAAATGAAAACACCAAAAGCAGAAGTCGAAGGGTCCATTGTGGCCTAGTCCTTGTAAATTGCTTGAAATGGACCCGCACCCTTGGCTAGTTAGACATTAGCCACATTAGTCAGGGCAGGAGAGCGTTTTTCGCAGAGCTAGTGAGCCAAGACAGAAACGGATTTGAGCGGACTCCCAATGCCCGTTGCTGCCGCAACTGCGGCAGCCCTTGCCAACAGAATGGATGAAAAACCAGGAAGTCGTAACCGGAACTTACCAGGGGTAGAGTATGCACTCGAGTCAGTTGGGGAGTCAGTGGGGGGGCTTAATTCTCATCCGACCTCTTCAGCTGTCAGAATATCCGCACACACATCGCCGGTATGCCGATACTCGGATGGGCAATGACTTCTGCTGGGCGTATCCACTGGTGTCGCCAATGTGTTGACAGGCTGCTCGGCCCCTGAGGCCAGCATCAAAAGATGCGCCGCTGAACCTCTCGCCTCTGCCTGCTCAGAGGCAGCAGAAGCATGATAGTGACCCGGATTGGGAGTAAACGGAGACGGACTGTTTGACGGACTAGTCTTGTCACCCTGTTGCCAACTCAGATTATGCTCCCCATCATGTGTGTCCGGTTCAACCTCAATGCCGGCATCGATTGCCCCCACCTAGTGGGCCACCTTTCTCTGGGGTTCTGGACTTCCATCCGAACCGTATGGCTCATCGGCCTCTTCCATGACCGCGAGGTTGCGTTTACCACGGTTATTTGCTGGCTTCCGGGATGCTTTCTTTAGGTCAGTCTCCTGTTCTCCTTGTTTACCAGACCTCAAAACACGAGGGCCCAAGTTAGCACGAGGGACACAAGCTTGCCTACCAGAAGAGTCTGGCTCTGATTCGCCAACGTCCGCCCAATTGATGCGGTGTGTTCGCCCTGCCCTTTTTGTGGTATTACCACTCCAGGTGGTCCTTGTTGGGGTGGTTCGCTTTGCCGCCACAGCGGATGACTCTGGCTGGTGGCCATCTGAGCTCTGTCCATCATCGCTACCGGCGGATCTGTAATCCCAGGTGTCTGGAGGGCGGCCCAGGTTATCATGTGGAGCAAACCTGATCTTTCCTGGAGGAGGAGTGCTATCCTCTGTATCATTCCTTCGATGGCAACAGCAGAGCAGATTCATTGGTTCGCTTGGCTGATTCAACGACCACCATATAGAAACAAGTCGCTTATTTGTCATTCGCATCATTTCAGCATGCGGCAGCGGCTCCGCTGGATCATCCTGCAGGAGACGTTTACCCTGTCTTGTCGAACCAATACGCATATCAAATCCAACACCTGGTGCCATGGTTTTGTCTATACCCGCTAGCAGTTTCGGAAAGGTGATCTCACTTAACTCCATCTAGTAAACATGTCCACAACTTGGCCACTGGATCTTGTCCATCCCGACAGGAAGTGGACTGCTTGGACGGACTACGGGTGCCTTATCTATTCAGAGACAGACCGACCGCGGACCGGCCAGACCTGCGCGAGCTGTGTTAGCATATTTGGTACATCTTTATTACGGACTCATGGGGATAACTTACAAACATTTCTGGGGGGGGTGGGGTCCGCAACCGGAACAGTAGCAAAGGGTGCTCTCAATCTGTCTCTTAAGAGACCCTGATGTTTTTTTGCTATTTCCTTTACCAAAAGGTCGAGGCATTCGGTAAATCATTCGCCACAGTGGTTATTAGCCTGCCAGAGTTCCGACCTCTGTCTACCAGGCCGGAGGGTAAGAGCATGTGCCTGCATGGCCGCCCATTGTCCGGTAGTACTCTGCTTCCACCCTGGGATTCTGTCTTGCTCCATCTTACGTTTCATAGCATTTCGCCAGGCTTTATACTCCGGACTATAGGTTCTTGGGGGGGCGAAGCCGCAAACGTGCTTACACAAGCTAACATCGACGTCATTTTTAATGGACACCTACCTTTTCGAAAGTGAGACCAACCTTTGAGGTGGCCATTCTAATAGTGGTTGGGGTGGGGGGTAGTTGATAGATCTGAAAGAGGCTGCTTTTTCAGGGTGGTTAAATGGTCCCTCAGCGGATGGAGGATGGCCACTAGATGATGCTGGTACTTTTAAGGATGAAGGGTTGAGGAAGATCTGAAAATAATAGACCGGGCCTGGCGGACGGTAAAGGGAGTTCTGCGGATTGTAATGGCTGTGAAAAGGTTATTAGCTATAGAAACTCAGCTAGGTAATCAGAAATGAGCGGAGGATACACTGGTGATACTGCGGACGAGTGAGAGGTTGTGCTGAGCTTTGTGGGTCATGTTAGGATGGGCTGGCGGATCACGGATGTGATTGTGATTGGGGAAACGATTATGGAGAGAAGATAGAAGGGGGGGGAAGAGAGAGCTTATATAGGCCGCACGAGGACGGTTTTAGTGGGGTTCGCAGGATTGTACCCTGTACAAACTTGAATATCTTGAAAAGGCAGATGACCGACCTACAATGACGATAGGTTTCAGATAAGGTTTTAAGCTAAAACGGAGCCAGATGGGAGCCTCGGCCCATGAGCCAAGGCCCTCCCATACTCTCAACAAAGAACAGTTTTCACAAGTTAAACCGTGGATAACGGTTGGCAGCTTGAATGTCTAGACCCGTTCGTCATCTGACTAAACGAACTTGAAATTTTCCCGATTTACCCCTTGAAAAAAACCTACCCTTCACTTTCAAAGACTGAGTCCGCTGCAGCCGCTCAGCCCATCCGCTTATACATCCACTAGACTACTTGAAAGAGAAACACCACATACGATGACCTCAAGGACAAGAAAGTGTCCTTATTGCAGGTGCCGTTATCAACAAGCCGCTGCATACGAAAACACCTTCAGACAATGCATCTTGATATTGTTCTTTCCCTCAGCTCGATTGTGCACCTGGCTTCGATGGGACCTACTCTTGTTCGTGATGGACTTGCAAACCCGACCGACTCAGACTACAAATCTGATTGCAGGCTCAAGATCTAAAATTTCCTTACAACAAGTGGTGAGATAGATGATATACAGAACGATGAAGACACAGAAGACGTTTCCCACCCACCGGTCCGCGTGGGCCGTTCAAGTCAAGAAACTATTCCTGGTGCCAGCAGACTACTTGGCGAAGTTGCCGGCTATACAGAGCTCAATAAAGCCATGACGGATAACCCTTCAAGCCCTTTCTCATCTGAAAACCACATAAATTTGGCAAGCTGATTTGTCCGGAGCAAGGCAACAGAGTCCCAGATCGACGCGTACTTTGCGGAAGGTTTAGGCGGTACTGATAACAGCTCATTCCGGTCAGCCTATACTTTGCGACAACACCTGGACATACTGGACCTATTTCGTGAATACTTGGTGTGGGCGGACGCCAGTATTGATGATGGTCAACATGCAACAACTTTCTATTATCGAAATATTATTGACTGTGTCCGCTACCTGATCTGTCAGGTCACGTACAGCTCATATATGGTTTACACACCTATTCGAGAATATGAGTCAAGTGGGGAGCGATTATATTCAGAGATGCATACGGCGGACTGGTAGTGGAATATGCAGGTATGAGATAGGTCCTGACAAGTTCTTGGAGTGGTGTTTCCAGTGCTAACAGCCCATTCCGTTTCTTGGTAGAAAGCTTTACCCACCGGGCCAACAGTGGTGCCCATTATCAGATTGTCAGACCAGACCTACCTTACTAATTTCTCCAGAGATAAGAAAGCCTGGCCGGTTTACATGACGATCAGCAATATCCTTTCAAGGACAAGAAGCAGCCTTGCCAAGATGCCAATCCTGGTTCTGGCATTGCTTCCAGTACCGCCAAAGTTCAATGGCCAATCAGCCTGTGCCAACGAAGCCCAGCGGCAGACCAACGCGGATGTCCTGCGGGCTGTCTTTGATCTTGTCCTGGTACCATTAAAGCAGATTGCTCGAGAAGGAACAGTAATGGATTGTGCCGAGGGCAAAACCCGCCTTTGTTTTCCCATTTTGTCGGCCTGGATCATGGATCATGCTGAGCATGCAGCCTTGCAAGGCATAGGCAGCACGTTATGCCCAAAGTGTGAGGTTCCGGGTGAGGAGCTCGGTGGGGATCCGCGGCAGATATATGAGACTTGCGACTACATACTATATAGAGAGAAAGCCTTGAGGCATGAGCCGGCAGAAGCGGCTGGCATTGCAGAATCCTTTCAGTGGTTGGGCGTGAAAATAGGAAACAATGGATTCACCGGAGTCGACAGAGTAAGCCCCACGGACCTACACAAGCCGGACCTCTTGCACCACATCTACCTTGGCTTATTCAAACATATGATGGAATGGGTGGAAGGAGTCCTGAAAAAGCATAAACAGCAGCAGGCGTTCGACGATGCTTGGAAAGAAATTCCTCCGTACCCCGGATTCAGGGTACCGAAAAAGGCCTATCACGAAATCACACAATGGCAAGGACAGGAGAAGCGCAATCTCGGCCGTTGTATTTCAGCCATATTGGCGTCCGCACTCCGAAATCCGGACAGTTCTCAGTATCAGGATTTCAAGAGGGCTTTGAAGTCTGTTAGCGCGCTGGCAGACTTCACTCTCATGGCTCAATATCGCAGTCATACACCAGACACACTTTCCTACATGGAAAGTTACCTGTAGACATTCCACCTGACAAAGGACATTTTTCTTGAGTTCCATACCTCGAAGGCTACCCGCGCTCAAGCAAATCGCCAGGATCGGAAGCTAAGAGACCTCATGGCGGATCAGTGTGCTAAAGAAGTCCACTATAGAATCTTTGCTAATTGCCGTCGGCTGCCTGATCAACAGCGGGTTGAAAGGTCTGATCGCCGGGCATATTTCCAACTGCATGAGAACCACTTCAACTTCATGAAGATGTACTACCTGACTCACTTTGCCTCCCACGTACGGCGTTTTGGATCCATATCGATATATTCAACTGGGATCGGGGAACTCGCACATAAGGATCAGATTAATGATGGCTACCGCAGGTCAAACAAGAATGAAGCCGCCCGAGAGATCTTGTCGCACTATCGCCACCAGCATGCCCTAGGAATAAGGTTGCGGTCAATAGAAGCACTTTCAAAAGTTGGGGGTGTGATTGTGGTAGAAGATAGTGGGATGGAAATGCCGACTGTTCCAAATCGCCGCACACCTGACCGGGTTCTTAAAGGTCATATGAAGAACACCAGCACGCTGACCGAATTATGCACAGCCCTCGATATCCATTATTCCAACATGATGGAGGAAATACTGTGTTTTATCAGGCACACTGCTGCAGATGACGGGCAGTTGCCTGCGGACGCCGCTGAACTCAGGTTACTCCCTATAGAAGGCTTTGCTCAGCTTCAAATCCCAGTGCCCGACTTTCAGGAAACTGACTGGTTCCAGATTCACAGGGCCCGATGCACTGAACAAAAGGCATTCCGCAACCGTATCTCTAGAAACCATTTGGTTTGGGTCCAGATTGGTGGGGAAGCGAACTATCGAGATTTACAAGGACGCGTGGTGCTCCGGTTACTAGCGCTTTTCAAGATAAGAAATATTCTAAGTGAGGCCGCAGCTGTCCATCGCCTGGCCTTAGTCCGTATACTCGATCCAATCAATGGTGGCAGATTTCACATTCCGAGCGGACCTATTCGAGTCGGCAACCAGATCAATGGTCGCGACATGCAAATAGTCAGTATAGGGGCAGTGATTGGACAGCCGCAGGTAATTCCTAGTGGTAAGAAGCAATGGATAGTGGATCACAGGATTGATCTGAGGATATTTAATGAAATATATTCAATTATTCAATTCAATTCTGTAGAGTATTTATTCTGCTGAGTTGAAACTGGGCACTTAAGGTGGCAGTTCCTGTATTGAGTGTCCGGATTTAACTTGGCTGGGGGAGTACTACACGATCCGTGGGCATTTAAGACAATGTTTTAAATTGGTTTAATTGTTCTGCACAAATATACGGCCAGGTAGAAGCCGTACGCTTAACGTGGCAGTGTCCATATTCAGTTTCCGGCTTCAACTCGGCCGGGGGAGTACCACAAGATCCGTGCGCGTTTAAGGCAATGTTTTAAATAGGTTGAATTGTTTCACACAAATATCCGGCCAGGTTGAAGCTGGACACTTAAGGTGCCAGTTCCCATATTGAGGGTCCGGCTTCAACTCGGCCGCGGGTGTCATAAATGAATTGCGGGTATTGAAGGGAATGTTTTAAATAGGATGAATTGTTCCATATGAATATATGGCCATGCTGAAGCCGTACACTTATGGTGGCAGTGCCCATAGTGGGTATGCGGCTTCCACTCGGCCGCAGGAGTACTACATGATCCACGGGCGTTTAAGGGAATGTTTTAAATAAATTGAATTGAATAGGCGGCCAAGTTGAAGCTGGCGACTTAAGGGAGCGATTCCCGTAGAAAGTATCTGGCTTCAACTCGGCCACCTGAGTTCTGCCCATGATTAATGCGAAACTATGCTCTCCTGTGGGAAGGGAAGCCAACCAAAGTAGGCGGTCTGCATGGTAGCCACGCCCAGGCTTCTTGTGAACAGTAAGACAATTATGGAAGTAACAGTAGAGTGCAGACTAAGAAAAAAGCGACATAGGATAGCAGCGGACAGAAGGGGATGGAAGCGGACAGATCTCGGTCGCCAGAGGTGGGACTGTAGCAGAGATGGCTGCTGGACGCGGGCAACCACAAGGAGTAGGCAGGAGGCCAGTAGACCAGAGGATAATGGGGGAGATACAAGGGGGATGCACAATGATGGGGTGGGGCTGCAACAAGCGCCTCCGACGCTGTGGAGGGACAGTGGGGCGTCCGGGTGCTCCAGACGCAAGAAATCAAAGGCAAAGAGGGCACGGGAGATCTGGGAGGACCGGACGCACAGAGTGGACCCTGTTCGTCCGGAAGTGTGCTCTGTCCATCCGGAGAAAAGGCTTTTTTTGCTGATGTCCTTGTATTGAATATAGGTGTCCTCACCAAAGCCACAGGGCATCCAGCACGGGACCCTGTAGGGGATACCGGTGCACCACACATTATGAGTGAATTACTGCGCTCCTGAATCACCAGCTTGCAGGTGCTCCAGGACGGTGCGTCTTGAGATCCAGAAGGCGCCGCAGGCGGTACCAGCCCAGACCCAGTTGACAAGCTTCTGGGTCGCTTCACCACACAGTCCACCCGACTCTGGAAAGGGGTTGGGAGGTTCACAAGTGGTAAACCATCGTCACGAAACTGGTTTGGATAGTATCACCGCCAATCAGCCAGGATTGCCACACGTTTCTGCTCCTGGACCTCATTCTTCTCCACCATCATCTCCTGATCCACGTGGGCTTGGTCTCGTCATCAAGTACCTGATAATCATGATATCTTCCTGCAAAATCACGGCATTGTTTGAGGCGATTGCCTCAGTTCGCCCTTGCACGTTTGAAAGCGGTCTCCCAGGGAGTAAGGCTCGCCCTATGTTCATTCCGGTGGATGGTCTCAGGATTTACTCAGTGGCCCAAAGGTCCGGCCGGAAGCGGCCTCCACTTATAAGCAGATGGCATTGCTCGTGGAAAGAGGTATTCTATTCATCAATGTTAGTACATATAATTTATGCATATGATTTTGTGCGTATGATTTCTTAGTGAGTATGATTTTGTGCGTATGATTTCTTAGTGCGTATGATTTTGTGCGTATGATTTGTTCGTATGAACATGGCATATGATTTGAGGGGTGATAAAAGAGGGATGGAGAAAAGACCAGTATGAAGATGGTGACTAACTTACTACTTGGGATCAGGCAATAAGTAATCTATGCAGTGACCTTTTGCCGGCATGCTCTCTGATGTAGTGGAGAAAGTAAGGGAAGTAGAGGCTGGTACCAGTAGAGGGTGGTATCCGGGTTGGTGGGGCAAGAGCCGTGAATGTTTCTTGTTTTTTTTCTTTCTTCTTTTTTTGTTTTAACTGCTGAGTTTGCTTCTGTGATGTATGAAAAATAGAAGCAGGATTGTAGCGCAGAGGGCAGAGTGACCTGAAGATTGTGTTCATGGTGAGAGCGTGGATGGAGAAGGTAAAAGTGTGGTGAGAAAGAAGCTGAGCTAATTTGGCCTCTCTTAAAAAGAAAAGAAGAAGTTGTTTCACCTCTTGAAAACATCGTTACAGTCTACCCAGAGTCATGCGTTGAGCCCTCATCTCTACCACTGTAGCCTAACCAACAGCTCTACTCACCAACTTCTAAGTATGAAATAAATAACCCCCCAGATTCAAGCCTTCTGCTAATTGCTTTCAACATACTATGAGAAAAAGGAAATTATAGCAACAAGAGCTATGGGTTTGGGTTCAGAGGGAATATGGGAGGGGCATACTCTCTAGGTTCATTTTGTAACTACAATTGTCCACTTGATACATAAACAGGGAAGATATACCATCTTGGAACAAATACAACGTCTAGTACAACATTTTCAAGCTGTTTCTACATCAACGGGATTGTACATTGCGTGTTATGCTGGACTGGGGGTTGCAGTCTTATACGACTTTAACCATCGTACAATTCAACTGTATGTATATACTCATGCCCTATCAACCTTAACTGTCGTTTACTCATCTAGACATCATGAATCAATATAGCCCTAAACTCCAGGGAACTCCAGGACAGCTATGAGGAGGGGGCTTGAAAGGCACTCTTCATGAAATAAACAATTTTTATTTCGTTGGTATAAAATAACTCTTTACCCACCTCTCCTCCAACACACTTCTTCCTCTTAGCAAGCCCTAATATCTGACTCAGCTATCAGGGAAGGTATAATGTCCATACATATATGCACAAATACACATACGCACAAATACACATACACACAAATACACATACAGACAAATACACATACGCCCAAGGAATCAGAATCCAGTCACCTACACACCAAAGATCAATTTGCGTCTACCTTGCTCTGAGTAAAAGCCCTTCTGTCTTTTTCTGTAAACCTCGTTCCTCACGCACCTGTCCGTCAACACAACAAACTAGCAAACACGAAAAAGTAACTCCTGCTCAATGCCTCCCAAGCGTTGTGCAAATGATGGTATCTGGGGCCGGAAGGGTGGTGGAAATTGGGGGCCCCCAACTCGGCCTCTTGGTCAGAAAAGAGCTGGGAGGGTTGTTGGTGGGGTCCAGCACCCGGCTTGGTATCCAACTGGGAGGGTGGCAATGGCAGAGATTGTTAAGTATCGCTGCGATGGCGGGTACCTAATTCCCAAGGCCCCATTCTACTATCGTCTTTGCCAGGAGATCGTGTCAGATTTGGCACTCGAGTAACAATTCTGTTGGCACAGATCAGCTGTTGAATGCCTCCAGGTGGCAACGGAAGAGTTCCTAGTGATGACAATAACCAGTAAGTTGAGTTCCTCTCTTACAATAATTATCTCATTTACTAATTTTTTGTTCATACTTGGAGCCCTGGGTGCGGCACATGCTAGTTGCGTTACCCTCATGGTCCAGGACCTGAGATTAGTTTAGGATGTCATGAACATTATGGCTGGCCAGCCAGATGGTGCCACTCGGGAACAGATGAGACGTCATATAAATCAGTACGGCAGTGCTCCCAGGGGTGCACCACCACTACCACCAGCTCCTCCTCCTCCTTCCCGCGGTGCTCCTCCTCCCCCTCCTCCCAGGGGTGCAACTCGTCCCAGTAGTGCTCCTCATCCTAGTGGTACTCCTCGTCCTACGGCTATTCCACCTCCTGGGCGCGCTCCCCCTCCCTCTCCTTCTGGGGGTGCACCTCGTCAGTGTGGTACCCCTCCCCGTCACCACAGAGCTTCTTCCCATCGCTCACCCTCTGCCAGTGACTGTAGTGAGAGCGACAGTGATGACAGCGACAATCCTCGTCCACCTGTATGCCATCACTTATGTAGTGGCCCTGGGACCACTGGCCGGACTGGTGGTAGTGTTACTATGGGGGATGCTAGGGGGGTTGTTAGACAAGGAAATTTGGTTGGGGGTGTATGGGAGATGGAAGTGGTAATGAGGAAGGTTGTCCGAGAGGCGCCCAGGGAGACCATGATAGCGGGTATATGGGTACTGAGGGTGGTGGTGGCAGTAGTAGTAGTGTGGTGACTGGGGCCGTCGGAGGCACCCCTGCATACCCCGCCGAAACAGGGCCATCAAGGGCTGGGGTTAGTAGTCTTACCCCGCAGACGCCAGTTTAGCCGACTCGTGGTAGGGGCTGGAGTGGTTGGAGTGGGGCTCATAGACGCTCGGCGGGCCCTGGTGGGAGTTGTTGGAGCAGTGGTGGCCGTAGGATGCTGACGCATTCGACGGTAGTGGTAGGAGGGCAGGAGCTGGTGCTGGTGAGAGCACTACCACCTAAGCATATTCGGGCATTGTCTTTTTCTTTCTCTTAATTCACCTCTTTTTTCAACTATTATGACTTTCATTTTTCTTGTTTTCTATTACTCCATGGTGTGGTCCCCATATGTTGGGGGGGACGGGACAGTCTTTTCTCCCTTTTACACAAATCATACGACTAACTCAAACCTCCCAGTCACATCTAACTTTGCATAATTATCTTTTATAGAACTCTTATTGTTATAAATACACTCTTTCTTTAATCTCACCATTTCGCTATGTAAACTCTGAACACAGTAATTTGATAGCACGACTGTGATGCCATGATTTGGGCGTATGGCTTGGGTGTATGGCTTGGGCATATAATTTGAGAGCATGGTTTGGGCGTATGGCTTGGGCGTATGGCTTGGGCGCATGGCTTGGGCATATGATTTGAGTGTATGGCTTAGGCGTATGATTTGGGCAAATGACACCAGCGGATGAATAAGGCTTACGAATAGGGCGTATAATTTGAACCTGTAAATAGAGTGTATGAATTAGGCGTATGAATTAGCCGTATGGCCTGCTAAGAGAATCTGCGTTACTAGTCTAGGCAACTCGGACGTCCAATCGGTGTTGTGAATTATTCCGGTTCATATGGTATGAATCATTCCATGCAAATAAATCCCCATATATAATTTGAGGTGTTTGGTTTTTGATATATGCTCACACAATTACTCATTCATGTATCAAAAGAGGAAGGTTCGAGAGGGGAATATATGAAAAAGCGGGGCTCCAGGCGGGGAAAATTCATTGACGGGGGGCTGTCCAGTCAATTGAACGGTGCGGGCGACAGGGGCAGCGGTAAGGGGTGAAAAAAAAACACTCCGCTGGTTTTGGGGCCCTGGAGGCCACTTAAGGAACACTAGACTAGACTCAAGCCGATATGGTATACCTAGAGGTAACCAGATTGAGGATAGACCAGTATAATTAGTATACTACCCGTAGGCATGAGTTGGTACAAGTGTCTACAAACTGACTTGGTAATATAAGGTTAGACAAGGTAACTCAGGTAGGCCAAAGTTACCCTGTCAGGCAGGGTAACATTCGGAGATCATGTTCGCGTAAAGTTAATGACACATAGTAAACGTTGCAAGGGCCTCCAGGGCAATATTCTATGTCGTCGCGCAGACTCCCGAAGGGAATAAAAGCATGAAGTGGTAAAGTTACCCTACCTTGGAAACATAATTACCCTACCATGGGGACCCAGTTACCCTACTGAGGGACTCCAGTTATCCTACCCCCACCGACATAGTCATCTGAGTACTTAGGAGAAAGTTATCCCATTATTGTTGGGCTCTTTGATGGTCGGAGAGCCGTTTTGTATGGCACTAAAGGTGCTACTGACAGAGCAGGAGTGGTCTGAACCTCCTGTAACCTTCAGGGGATATTCCTAACACGCCACTGCAGCCCCAGTGTTGGTATGGCGCCACAGGACTGTACGGCTGTCTAGTTGTGTGCTTCCTAGTACAATCAGATTCATTGGAATGCTCTCACAACACCGTATAACTTGTGGGCCTCCAACTCACCAGAAGCTGTTCGCAGGATATATAAGAGGTGTGAGGGTGACGGCCTCTTAGGGCACCACCTGGATAACGCCTGAGAACCACCTACAGGCATACTTTGACCTTCAGGTAGTAGTATGGTCTACTGTAGAGGGCTTGGGACTGACTAGAGAAGCTGTAGGGCTTCCAGGACAACCACCCAAATGCCAGTCCCAGGCTGCCCCATGAACTCTAGCATTACCATGGGTTATTAGTGGACTCTAGAGGTATGAGTCATGTCAAGATTTAAGAAGGTCCGGAATGGTTGGCTGTGGCTGCCTATGCAGTCAAGCAGCTGGAGATTTCTTATTGTGGGAGTATCCAGTCAGGTTTACAAGCTTAGTATAGGCAAGTAGATTTGCCGATGGACTGCGTAGCCCGATTAGACAAAACCACCACTCAGCCAGTGAGTCCGAATGGATATTATCTGTGCAGTAGGCATGTCCGTCGACCACTGACATGCTACCGATAGGAATAAGCTTTCGCTCATGCAGATGTAGTTGGACATACATCACCAGGAGCACTTCCTATTTGTGGAGATAGTTAATATCCGAGCGGTCCGAGTGCCCCCGAGTATTAACCCACATTAGGTGCGTCGGTTGGACAGCCCTGAGCTGCGCAGAGTGCTCGCGAAGGGTCAGAATAGTTGACAAGTATCCGCTGGCTTTACATTATTCTACTTACCTAAAGCGAGAGACACCCTATTCTGATAACCCACGATCCTCGAGAGAACTTATGGAGTGAAGCTTTCAGGCTTAACAATATTAAGTTTCACAGCTTGATTCTATGGGTTCAAGAAGGGAAGACTGTCAACCATGTGGCACAGTGAAATGCAACAGTGGCTGTGCAAAATAATTGCCAAGATGATTAGTGATTGACTATGAAGGAGGATAAATAATGTAAGATATAAGATAATAATATATTAATTATATACAACATTTGGAGAGTCTGAGACTCTATGATTACTTCTATCATATATGCTTTAGTATCCTTTTCTTTAAAGTTTGGAGTACCATAAGCAATACCTTCACGGTATGCTCTTATCATTCTCTCTGTATGTGCCCAGAACTTCCAAATGAATGTTGGCTTGTGCTAAGAATTTGGAATCAACTTGCTTTTTGGGTCTGCTACTACATTGGCCTACCAAGCAACTCTGCCATTTGCGTCTTCCAATTCCGACCACAGAGATAACTTGAATGTTGAACTTGATTGTAGGATGCTGTAATAACATATGCTTTTTTGTATAATTTACTTTGATTGACTTTAGCTTTAAAAATTTATAATTACTCAGCAATTTTACGTTGCATTTTGATGCCAAGACCAGAGATTCACACCAAATATTGAAGTTTTGAAACCCGGATGCCACTCCCTCTACTTGCCTCTAATAAATTAAAAAACCGTACTTTTATTCTACTTTACTTGATCTACATTTGTACGGTTTTTTTATATTATTTGAACCACTGTAGGGTGGGTTATGTTCGATTGAAAACCCCTCTAAATGAGGTTGACACTTATACGTTCTTGCACTATACTTTGAATTATCTTTATCTTTATTTTTATCCTTACTTCTACTTTGAGTCTTCGGTGCAGTCCCAATCTTAGGATCTGTCTTCCCACAGAGTGCCCCTATCACACTCTCTGTGCTACAGTAATCCATGACCACCTCTTTCTCATTCTTTATAATCTCCTAAACCTGACAAATACGATGACCAATATGCTTGCATTGTGGTTTGTACGCTGTATCCATAAATTGAGATCAAGATCATTAGTAACAGAAATACTCCACCTGATGCGCCTGTCTTGCGTACTGGGATTCCTGTCCGTTCTGAGGTCAGTGGCAATGTCTGTACGCTTCCCGTAAATCCTGAGTCTATCTCCAAAGCTAGCACGCTACTATTCAGTGCTGAGTTATGCAACAACCATCTACTATATCCAGTCTTGATTTCCCTCCTATTCTGCATACCCCAGTATCCTGACAGTTTGAATTCGTCAGCTCCTTCAGGAAGCTATCACGATTATTATATTCTTATCCCTAGTCTTCTCATGTGAACTTCGCGCCAGCGCTGCTTACCCTAACGTCCTGTCGCTTCTCTCAAGCGTAGTGATTACATCTAACTCCTGTATTAGTTATATATTTTCTTCATACAAGTAGTACACACACGATATACTGCTTTCCATTGCACTCAATACACTGGCACAATGCACATCTTAGTAAATATCCATCATACCCTTACTTGTATTACGAGTAAATTATATTCAATGTTCTCAAGTAGATAGAGCTGTCGATATTATCCAACACTGGTCTGCCTCTCGAATCAGATGAGTAAGGCCCAGAATTGTCCCTATGTCAACCAATGTAAACTCTTGCGCATTGTGTCTCAGCTGAACAACACCAAGACTGGGTACATAAGAGGGCTGGCCTGAGTCCATAGTGTTCAATATCTGAATACCGGCCAACCACTACACAGTATCTTGGCTGTAGCCCCTGATTTTGAAGCGTACAACGAGCTTTGTAAGAGAGAGCCTCTCAGCGTATCATATATCTTCTCACTTCCAGCCTCAACCAAAACCTAATCATTTTGACTTGCCTGATTCAGAAATTGGTGAGTTCCTGTGGATGTTGTAAACATTGGTTTCTGGGAATGCCAAAACCCGGTTTTCGCGTTGCATTAGTAGTGCAACATAAAGTAGTTCGAGTACCGCTAGTTCTTGGGAAAGGTGGCATTACATGTGAAGGTTATATTGGCTGTATCGAAATAATTCCAAACAGATCCGGTCAAGAGAGCTTCCTAACACAGTGCAAAAATCACGGACCTCGGACACATCATCAGCACAACCTTTCAAAATCATTCTCCATGATGCCTGCATAGATACCATACTTGTTGTTTTATGTAAAAAGCCTAGAATGTCTTTTCACAGATTGACTCTGCGACGTTAGAGGGAATTGAGGTTTAAAACTCTGATTCAGATTGCATGCTAATGACCGTAGCCAGTTCGGGAGATTCTCTGAGTCGAGCTGAACAAGATTTCAGGGTCAAACGCTGTTGGCACTTTGTTCTGACACACTGAATTGGTAAGATACTTCTTAACTAATGAAGGCCTAGTAGCATGAACATTCGTATAAATAGTTGGCCTTTCCCATCGTGGTTGAAGAATCATCAATCAACAGAGAAGAGACCTTGACAATATATCAAGTTACATCAGCAAAAATATTACTCTGCGTTCTGTGCGTTCTGTGCGTCTGACCCACCTGACGCTGGAACGCTAATCGCGAATCAGGACGCAACCACCTACCCACACAACTCATCTGACGCAACCTGACGCAGCACCTAATCCTCAGGACGCACCAGACGCAGCACCTAATCCTCAGGACGCACCAGACGCAGCACCTAATCCTCAGAACAAACCAGACGCAGCACCTAATACTCAGGACGCCATCTGACGCCAGACCACATCTTCCTGAGATAAGCGAAGGGTCCCCCCTTTACTTCTTTCTGACCTTGGTCACCCGGGTCACAATAGATTTCATTCTGTCAAACTATTAAATTTACTAGATGAAGGCTTCTATTGTTCTAATAAACATGCAAAGTCTGAGCCCAGCGTCCCCCACCCGAGCCCCCCCCACACGGGTCAGTGATTTCATGAGTTATGATATGACCGAGACGTCCTTTATACCGCTGCGTAGCTGGCGTCCAGCCCAACAATCCCCCGCAATCAGATCCAGGATCGGAGCCATTGTTGTGGAGGAATCTGTCATCGAGTTCTGGGATCGCCAGCACTTCATTCAGCCCTGTAACTTCATGAATAAAGGTCGCGGAGGGATGGACCTTACATCATTGTGAAGCTGGCATTGAGCCCAACAATCTCCCGCAATCAGATCCAGAATCGGCCCCGAGGTCGTGGAGGAATCTGACATCAAGCTCTGGGAGCGCCAGGATACCTATAAAGCCAACCCCCACAAGGGCCAGCGATTTCATGAGTTTTGATGCGACAGAGACGTCCTTTATACCGCTGCGTAGCCGGCGTCGAGCCCAACAATCCCCCGCAATCAGATCCAGGATCGGCCGAGCGGTTGTGAAGGAATCTGACATCGAGCTCTGGCAGCGCCAGGGTACCTATAAAGACAACCCCCACAAGGGTCAGCGATTTCATGGGTTTTGATGCGACAGACATGTCCTTTATACCGCTGCGTAGCTGGCGTCGAGACCAACAGTCTCCTGCAATCTGGTCCAGGATCGGCCCAGTGGTTGTGGAGGAATCTGACATCGAGCTCTGGGAGCGCCAGGGTACCTATAAAGCCAACCCCCACAAGGGTCAGCGATATCATGGGTTTTGATGCGACAGAGACGTCCTTTATACCGCCGCGTAGCTGGCGTCGAGCCCAACAATCCCCCGCAATCAGATCCAGGATCGGCCCAGCGGCTGTGGAGGAATCTGCCATCGAGTTCTGGGATCGCCAGGGTACATGTAAAGACAACCCCCACAAGGGTCCGCGATTTAATGGGTTCTGATGCGACAGGGACGTACCTTATACCATTGCGGAGCTGGCATCAAGCCCAACAACCTCCCGCAATCAGATTCGGGATCGGAAAGGTGGTCATGGAGGAATCTGCTATCGAGTTCTGGGATCGCCAGGGTACCTATAAAGACAACCCACACAAGGGTCAGCGATTTCATGAGTCTTGATGCGACAGAGACGTCCTTTATACAGCTGCGTAGCTGGCGTCGAGCCCAACAATCTCCTGCAATCAGATCCAGGATCGGAGAAGCGGTTGTGGAGGAATCTGCCATCGAGTTCAGGGATCGCCAGCATCCCACCCCATTCAACCCTGTAACTTCATGAATAATAGCTCTCTGGGGATGAATCTTATACCGCTGGATAGCTGGCATCGAGCCCAGGAATGTCCATGTATCGGATTCAGGATCGATTGTGTGGCTGTGGTGGAGTGTTGCAGCTGTGGCCCCAGAGAGTGGATGTTGACACGGAGTGTTGTGATGACAAGAATGTGTCGCGTCACGTCCGGTTTGAGGATAAGTGCCGAGAAACCACTAGGCCCTAGAGAGTGTTATGGCTATCACTCGCTTTCAGACTGGAGTCAGCTGGCATTTTCGCTCATTCAAAGATCATGTTCTGAAAATTGAACTCTGAGTGACAGTGTGACTCTGCCCCGGGGTCTTTAGCGTAAATTTAAGATTATGGGTACGATGGCTTTCTCACCTGGCGCTAGCACTAACTATATTTTCTGTGCCAAGAAATACCCCTCCCTCACCCTAGGGCTGGGCCTCAGACTCGGAGAACTTGACGGCCGGGAGCGTGCTCAGGGGTAGTTGTAAATCCTGATGTGCGATGGTGTTGAGGTTGAAGTCTGGATGCATGGGACGCAGGGTTGCTTAGTTGCATGTGTCCGGACGGAACCCGGGACTGAGAAGGGTGTCCAGATGCACCTGACGCAACCA
>Ga0307517_10002499_pt1 | contig 29401 bp, 26 predicted proteins | sample 23_EM_MG_FD_194515 | JGI IMG/M metagenome (GOLD analysis project Ga0307517, IMG submission 194515) | Populus trichocarpa ectomycorrhiza microbial communities from riparian zone in the Pacific Northwest, United States - 23_EM | ecosystem: Host-associated > Plants > Roots > Unclassified | place... | reverse complement strand
CTATAAACTGGATGTGTAACCTGCCCCCCCCCCCCCCCCGTCCCGCCTCTCCCCCCTTCGTCTCTATCATCCAGACACACATTATCACCCATTCTCCGTTTACCCTCCATCCCTCCCTCATTGACATAGGGTATGGCTCACCATTAAACTAACCTAAGATCCCCCAACCCATCCCACCCTCCCACAATTCCCTATCACCCTCATCCACACATTCCAAGCCCACACACACGCTCACACCACACTTGCTCACAATTTTCTCATTCACCCATACTCACTCACTCCCTTGTTATCCTTGGGCAAGTCTAACGCTCCACCTGTTCGAGTACGAGTCCACCCATTGCTCTTTCCATCTTACTAAAGTGCACGGTAGGCGATGAAATTTACAGCCTGGCTTCTGCCATTCCCGTCCCTCAAAGTTCTCCAAGAACGTTCTCTCGGCCCATATTCCGGGGCCCGTCTTCAACCTCCTTCCATTTATCTTTCTCCTATTTGATCTTACATCCTGAGACAGGGGTTTCCAGCAATCTATACCTTTGTATTCCCCTCGCCGTCATATTCGTACAAAGAAGTTTCATTTGCAGACCGCCGCTACGTTACTGACTGCGGATTCTCTGTTTTGTGGACTTTGCCGGCTTGCTGCTTCTTCAAGAACTGGGGCTGCACCATCCCTGTGCACCGAATCAACGATCCGTGTAACCCTGCAGGTCGCTGTGACCAATCCTGCTCTCCTGCTCCACTCTGACTCTTCAACAGAAAAAAACCTCGAGATGGGTTATGCCGTACCTCTTCCTTGTTCGGAAAAGAGGGGAAGGAGAATGGAAAAGAAAGGGTATGGTACTGTACTCGAGTGCGGTACATATTACGGCGTTGTGGAGGGAAGAAAAAAAAAGGAAAGGCTGTGCTTGTTGCGTCAACTCCCTTACTCGAGTGCTCGAGTGCCATTTATTTCATGCCCTCCCTCTGACTTCCTCTGGCCTCGGCCTCCCAGAATTCCGCAGGAGCTTCCATGCTTGTCCTGCCTCACTCATTGACGAGTTTGCACAAATAAACCCCGTATCTCCAATCGAATTCCTAAAAAAAAGATGAAAAAATGAGGGGCAGGAATACCACAGTAATAAGCAAGAGCCTCAACGTTCGTATTGTTGTTTACCATCAAAAGATATTTGTTTCGTCGAAGAAGGCCGAGGGGAGGGGAGGGTCATAGACTATGAGTCGTTTCTAGCCTATTCACTTTTGCGGGTTGTGAAACCTCACCCGTGATAAATTCCTCAACCTGTGCAGGAGGGAACGGAATGGGAAAACAAAAATGTCTTATTGATTCAATGACTCGCTAATAAGGCGCAATACTATCGGTTGACTCACTGCATCAAATCAATAAAACCTAAACCCGGAACGTGCTCAATTGCCACATTTTATCCTTGTGGCGCCTGTTTCTTCTCTCCGAGATTCTCTTGGAGCAACCAAAGACAGCCACCCGGGCACCCCTTGTCCGGACAGCTAAACCCAAATAAGGAACTTTCCAGTGGTTTGCTTGGGTGGAGTGTGTGATCACTGCTAGTTTCCTTATGTAAAGCCCACCAATCAGCACCTCTCCGGTGGGGGGGGTTCAGGGCGCCTGTGAGATTGTCTGGCGATGACGTGAAAACCCTGATGGTACTGGGAGTCTGAAATCGGTCCCAGAACGACGACCGAATCCGACAATGAATGGGCCCCAACAGCAACCCTTTTGGAGAAAAACTCTTCATAAAGCTACTTAAACCCGACCCCTCTTTAATTCTATGAACTCTATTTTTTTGGCGGAGTGAATATTGGTTGGGAGAGGGGAAGCGGGACATTTTGGGGAAAGTGAACAGACATACAAGTTCATGGCATGGCGCTACTTCACTGGTTGAATAAGAGGGGACTAGACTATCGAATGACCAATCCCAGAGTCCGGAATGATGATGAAGATGAGTAGGGTACTTATCACCATGATACTAGGGGTAGGGGTGAAGTATTGGGACAAGCAGGGGTAGCAGAGGCCTGTGCATATACCTTGGAAGGGGTATCAAAGAACCAAAAAAGAGGTAAGATAACTACTAATTAGAGTAATTCTTCAACCCCCTGCTTGTCCCAATATTTCCCCCCTCACCCGAGTACTGGTCCACCTTAATGCCGGTGTCAATAGCCCGAAATTTGCTTCCTGCCAATTTGGTGCTGTGTTTTTGCTATGATAAACAGTGTGCTATCCGCCTGGCCTGGAGCCTGTGTACTCAATAAATCAAAGGGCCTATGGCATAGGACCCACGGTATCCGAGGCAACAGTGGGAATACCGTACTTCCAACTGTTACCCAAAGCGGTATACTGTCCGTAGAATAACTGTACTTGAGCATCCTATAGGGGCCTTTCACTTTAATCGGTTTATCGTGCTGGAGCTGTTTTCTGTTTCTTGGAACTACTCAAAGATCAGTTTTCGGATACCTCCGTACCATCAGGTGCTGGAGCAAATTTCCTGTGGCTTAGTCCCACCTTCCCGTTGCCTATTTTCAATGACTACCATAATTGCCCTCAAGAGCTCCTCTCTGTTTGGATGTTATACCATAAAGCTGGAGTAATTGAGAATCTCACGAGGCCGTTGGAGCTGCCCCTCCCGGTAAGGTCTGCCGCATTTTTCTTTCTATTTGTCTCAACTGAGGGCTGAAAAGGGATCCTTTCAGTGTGTTTTCTCCCTTTGATCCAAAGCGGGAAAATCTGGACGTCCTAGCGTCATTTTCAGTTGTTCCAGTTTTTACGGTGTGTGATGATGGGCCTAGTGTGACCTCTGACAGTGCCATAGAAGGCCTTTGATGTCTCGCCGGCCTTGTGCCCCGAAATCTTACTTCTCTCCGGATCGTCATTTCGCTCTCGGCGAATTTTAGCATTACGATATTGCCACCGTTCTATTCATAATTAGAATCCATACACAAGACTGGAGCCGGAGGAGAACAGATATTAACATTCTCGTCATGAGAAACCACTTGGACTTTCCCCTTCAGTAGGCTCTTCAGCTGTAAATTTTAGCTGGGAGATAGGCCGGCGGTTACACGGCCAAAAAGTTACCACCGAAGGTCGAGCACAAGTCATACGGCACCTGCGGATTCAGCGAAAAAGAAATGACCGAAACCCACTGCTGTGGGTCTTGGAGCCATGACGAGCTGTTGGTTACCGTATTTAGGATTAGGGTATTCATCCGTCCGTCCGAGTCGAGCTCCTGTGCTTGTGTTTTGTGGACATCGCAGCGTGAAGGAGATTGAGAGGTACGACTTTGCAAAAGGTCCCGCCGCAAAAATCACCGCATCCAGGGTAAATGATCACGAGTTTGGTTGCGTGGGGATCGGACACGGGGGGAAGGAGAAACAATAACTCCCTTGGTTAGCGTGGTGGGACGTTGAAAGTAGCCTGTCCGGGACACCCCGGCTGCCTCCTAATCTTTCCGGTAGGAACTGAGCAGCATATCGCCTCCGACAGCAAGTCCGATGATCATGATTGATGTTTATCGGTAAAATCACCGCTCCTAGATACTGTGGGAACACGAGTGAAGTCCGCTATCAGATTATCAACGAATATCAGCCTGTTAGCCCGCAATAGGGTAAGTTTAGTCTGACAGGTTAAGAGGATTGTGAATACCGGTTGATAAGATTAAACACATCCGATGGACTATCTTATACCCCGTCAGGAAGAAGCTAATTCTCCTTAGGAGCCTTTGTCACCGAATCCTGAGATTACTGGGTTGGCGGCGATAGTGGATTTCAAGAACTGTTACGATATCATACTGTACCAAGGATTTCCGGGAAGTAGGAGCCCTCGCCCTGCCGGGCCAAGTACCGGCATTGTGAAATGCATTTCCAAGTGCACTTAGGGCTCCCTATTCACCTTCCAGAGATATCGGCCAACGCATAAGGCTAAACTTTCACATTTGGGTTCCCAGGGCGATTTTTTCTTAATATACTCGGGAAAACACTGTGAATCCCGATGGACGAGTCCCGGTAAATCAGGACCGCTGACCAGTGCAGACATGGCCTAGGCTGCATATCTTTGCTATTGCCCCTTACAGATCAGGAACGGAGCCGGAGACAGGGCATCTAATCCTACCGCGGATATGGCCAATACATTGAATTGAGACTCCTCCTTTGCTTGACGTAGATGACTTGCCATACCGTAGCCCTTCGCCATTCAGAAAAGTGACGTGGAGGCATATAAAAGGCCATGAAATGTTCGCTTCGCACTATTATCCTTACACTCTACTCGAGAAGGGAAATATATTGGCATTCTCCTTTGAATGCTCTAATTTGAGGAAGCAGACAGTGTTCTCTCTCTTGGACTCCTGACTCTGGGTGAGAGTAATATGGTTGAAACCGAAAGGTCGATCCCGTGTTGGGTATGGGTGAATGAACCCTGGGCTTTATTCTATCTGACACTTCATTTATCATACTCTCCAGCCCCGCGCCCATTTTTGGAAGCTTTCTTTTACCATCTGGTAAAACCACTTTCAATCCTCCCTCCCCCCCATTCATGCCTCGCCTGCTCGCTATCTCCCCGTGACTTCTCCGTATCAATAGGTTAGCTTTCCCCTATCGATGCACAGGCAGGATCCTTCCCAACCTTCCCAGCGCTCGCCTTGCTTTTTGCATTTTCAGCCGCACATTTTTAGCGACTCCTTCGTGTCAGCAACTAGCCCGTGGGATTTGTGATCACTGGTACGGTACATTCCTTCCCCCCCTTCCCCTAACGCGGCTGGGCTGAAGTTGGAAACTTTGTATGGGAATTGACATCTTAGGTTTCCGACACGGCCGCGCGGGTATTAATTTTGCGAGGGTTAGGGATGGGTTAACAGTTCCGGTGGGGTAATGTTGGACTGGATATGCGTGCTGTTTCGGTATATTCTACCCCTTGTGGGGAACTAACAGGCGTATCTTCCACGGTTCCACAACAATCTCCTGCTCCTTCCAAGACATGACACGTCCAGGAATTGGCCACCCCCTTTGAAATCATATTTGCCTAGATTGAGCTGTGGTATGAGTGCCTGTGCCCTTTTCAGTAATTGGGCTAGTCATTGACGTGTTGTAATCACAGACAGGCGTGCTCAAAGTAACATATTTGTACCCTGTTATCAATGTGCTTCATCCAGAGCATAATCTTTTGGGAAGCCTGGTCACCGAATACGCTAAACGAACATGGTTACACCCCCAGAAGGAGGCTCCAATCCTTACTCTAGTGTTACTAAAGTGTTTGGGGGGATAGTCGGCCAGTGTTGTCGGGTTCTTTGGCCTGCTTTCGCTTGCGATCTCCCCCCGCTCTAACCTGAGAAACTGGTTTCAATGTAAGTATAGGGCTGATGATTGGTGGGTGGGGTGATGCTCCAGGGCCACTGTGAGATGATTGCTTGGTCCCATCGACGATTTGACGATCTGGATATCGGTAACCCACATCCAATTTCCAGGCGTGAGTCAGGAGATGAGCGACTGGCAATGCTTGGGAGCACGAGCAACTAGCTAAGTGCGCAGTCCTAAGGTTATCAAAGATGCTAACTCGTGTGGTAAATTGCTACGCAAAAGGGTGATGGGCAAATGTCCATTTGCAAGGGGATCCTACTCTAAATATCATTAGTATTCATGCAGCCCGCGCAGTGTGCACCCTCTCCTTCGATATGACAACTTCTGACTGTTTCCTTATTTCTTGGCTGTGATGGCACCTGCTTGGTCCTGCTTGCTGCCCACGCATGTAGCTTTCTGGCGGCAATGGGACAGTGTTTTTCCAAACTCGGCTCCACCAACAAAACCCATTCCGGGGATCAGACTGAACGGACTGATTCGCGGTGAACGATCCAGTGGTCATACCGCATCGTGAGATGCGGGGAAGTTGTCCTTGGCGTTTAGCCACGATGATACGGTAACAAGTTCGTGAAATCCACCATCTGTCAGCCTTGTAATCTCTGGACTCTGGGACAAAGGCTCCTGGGAAGGATTAGCATTTTCCTGATATAGTATAAAATGAGGTCCTATGATAGGACTTGTTGGATCTCGTTAACTGGTACCTGCAATTCTGTTAACTTGGCGAACTAAACCTATCCTAGGCTGACTGACTGACTCCCGCTGATAATCTGAGACCGGCAGTGGATTTCACGGGCCTAATGAATCCAAGAGCACTTATTACGTTGCACACTAGTGCCATGCGAGAGCTTAGCACTCGATCGTGGCAGCCTGGTAAACATACACTTGAGGACCGCAACCGTAGCCCACAGATCGTGCCTCTGCAGAATTTTGCCTGCTGAGGCTAACTTATCTTCGGAAAGGCACAACCAGCTATTACATCATTTTGGAAGGGGGGCTCGGTCGGAATATGTTAAAGCACCGGGCACCTGTACTGTACTAGTACTGTTAACCCATATCAGCGGGGTTACTTAGAATAGGGCACTCTTATCGTCGTTGCGGTTGCGCGGTTGCTGTTAGGGGCTTTCCGGTGGCAGAGCTTGGCCGTCATCGTTGAAGGCTCAGTGATCGCACCGTATGGCTTCCTTTGTGTCGGGTCGTATTCCCCTCGATTGGCTGCTGCCATCCCTCAGCCTCTTCGTCACCTAATCCAGACTTATACGGGAGCCAAGTTTAGCCCACCCACGACTCGTGTATAAAATTGACTGGTAAGAAATATCATTCTCCTGCCTGCCGCAGGACACAGTCATTCCAACCTTTTTTTTTTTTGCATTGGGACGGGGTCTCGAGACTATCAACAACGTGCAAATGCAGTTATAAAGTGCTGTTGGGTGCTGCAACCTTTTCTTCGGTGTACGAGGATTAGATAGTGGCATTGGGCTCTGACCGCACCAACAGATCTAAGTTTTGGTTGAATGGTGCATCTACTCGTGAGGACGCACCACACATGGAATCTAATCTAACGGTGCCGTATTTCGCACAGCGCAAACATTCGAGCATCTCATATGAGCGCGTCTAAAAGCATAGCGCTTAGCCGCCGCGCTACGCAAGATGAAATATATTACCGCCCATGAGGCGGTAGGTAATCCGGTAGCGTACGGAACGAAGCTCGTCCATCTATGACCCATCCATCTCCGGATCGCAATTCAAGACCGCTGTTTCACAGGAGATCTTCCCCTCCAAGGGTGAAAGACTGGTACCGGTAAAGGGAGGTTGAGCATTGCTTATCAAGGAAAGGGGTGGAGGGGGTTGGCTGGGATTTGTTTTTTTTTGAAGCGTCATTGTTCAGCTGTAATTTAGTACTACTATGATACCTAGTTGCCTGGCCGGGTTACTGGCTGTTGTTATTAGGGCTTTGCTGAGGGATTTGTGTTTGGGTGCATCCGTGGTCCCTTCGACTTGAATTTTTTAGGCCTCCGCAGTGTTTCGTCTGGAGGGTTATGCCACTTAATGCCGGCTGATGGTGATATATATAGTATGATAGCCATCTGAGGGAGAGAAGGGAAAAAAGTAAACAGCGGTTGCTGGGTCGTATGTAGGGTGAAGAGGGATTAGAGGAAGAAGGTGAAGGGGAGGGATCTTGCAAACCCCACTTGAGGTTCGCTTCCTGCCTTCAGCCCCCCATAGGCGAGAGATAGGGTTAGGTGTTTCACTCAGCAGAAAGACCCACCGCTTCTCGCTTCTCTCTTCTTCTGCTTCTTGTTCCCTCGGGCCCAATCAAATCCCGCGCTCGCTCGCTCGGGCAGGCGACGACCCCCACTGCAGGAATCTACCGATCCAACCACGTCATTTGTACCGTAGAGTTACTCGAGTGCTCTACGAGTATTGCTTTTTTTCATTTTTTTATATTTACATCTGGAAAAGTGTTCGTCCATGTCAGCCTACTATCCTTGGGTAACCGTTTTGTTCTCGATGCCAAGTCGTAGGCGGCTGCTGGGACACTTTCTTTACCTCTTGAGAATCTAAGGTGGCGGCGGTAAGCCTTTCCCTTGCGAACGTTCGTGTTCACAAGGAGCTAGGGAGATTTGCTGCTGTGGGGCGAGAAAAAGTGTTGCTTTCTGATTCTCTTTTTTGCACATAGGATGCATGGATAGATCGAGAGTCTCACGTGGTGATTATGGATGGTGAGCTTGATGTACTGTGCTCGAGAACATGGGATAATGAGGGGAGGAGGGGGAGGAGGAGGGCGGGGCGCAAGGACTGACTTCAGAAGTGAGCGGAGTGCAGGATACACATGGACAAAGGGAGAGCACCGTGTTCAATGCGATCTCACGATCTTTTTTGGGGATGGAGTGGGCGTATGTTGGTTCTGATAGGTCCCCAGCATGCCGGCATGTTGCTTTTTGTATGGCCTTGTTATTTTTTCTTGCTTGAAAGCAGATATATATATAACGGACTCACCTGGTGCTCTCGGTATTGTCAAGTCATCACGGGGATGGGTTTCTTGGGATCATGAGGTCAGCAAGCCGGTGGGTAGACGCCCCAGAAGCTCTAAGCAACGAGTGATGCCTTATGAATATATGAGGAAAAAACTTGGTAGCCTAAAACAGGGATTTCTTTCATCTTTTTCTGTCCGTCCATTTCCACCAATCAGATATGCAGTATTACCATACATACCGTATCTGTTTCCCACCATACCGTCGGTCTGTCTGACTGGGACGAAGTGGTGGTTTCGCGGTGTGCGATATGATACCGCCTTGCCAAATAAATATCACACGGTAGCCGAAACATACCGGTATCCGAAGAATGAAAAAAGCTTATTTCGCCCCCCCCCCTCCTCCCTTTCCTTCCCAGTACCGATATTCCTTCACCTCGCCCTTAGATTATTTTTTTTGGCCTTTAGCAGTCTCGTTCGGGTGGACTGCGGATGGAGTGTAGTTTAAATTGTCTGCCTCTCCCTCCCCTCCCCTCCCCGCCACTCTTGTGTTGACTACTAGTCTATGCCTGAAGTGTTACAACCTTCGTGGCACCGGCCGGGGGTGGAGGGGGGGGCATGAGTGGGGCAGAGTATGCCGTGGGGGCGGCCTGACTTCGCCACCTCGGGTGCAGGATACTTGCAGATTTTTTTCATGCTCAAGAAACTGGAGTTGTCGATTGTGAGAGGTGCCAAGAGATGGATTAGCCCCATGTGAAACCTTGTTGGAAAAAGAAAAGAAGGATAGTTCTATTTCCAAAGTGAGAGAGAGAGTGTGTGAGAGAGCAAATGTGTGGGGAGGGAGAGAAACAAAAGTTTGAAAAAAGGAGTGGGAAACGAAAGGAAAACAAAAACAAACACAAACACAAACACAAAAAAACAAAGTATCATAATATCATACTGACACGGTAAATAGGGACGCTGGATTACAACTTAATTGGAGGATGTATATAGTGGCGGTGTAAACCTTCCGCTTTAACTGGCGTTGAAACGTCCGGCACTTTAAGGGTATATCAACCTCGCAGAATGACAGCAGCGGCAGCGGCCTTCTACTCGTATAATAGAAAAATGTACTACTGGATAATACTGTCAATGAGGGGCCGGCCCGTGGAAAACCTTCTTTGAACTTCCAACCTTCCGTTCAGCCTGCCGATACGATGTGATACTCACTTGTTGGCTTTTTTTTTGCCTATTACTGGGTATACAATGTTTTCTTTTTTTCCCCTTCCCTCATCTCGTTCCTGCGCCTGGCCACTCTCTCTATCTCTAAGGCTCCCTTCGCGGCTGGATACCGTCCTTGGGATTTGTGCTTGAGTCAATCTATTGGAGAAGTTGCGAGAATGTATTCCGGGTTCCTGGTTTGAATGGCTATCCATGCAAGCACAATTTCTGGCGACTTTGGTGCCTTAAAGGTGTGTGTGGAATTGGGGGGGGGGGTTTTTTTTAAGCACTTGGTTGTGGTTTCTACTGTATTGCTGGGATTGGAAAAGTTGGGGAACGAGTGACTGTTCGCTGCAGTGGAGATAAGACTGGGGTTTCTATGCGAGTAGATTTTGCTATCATAGGTTTTTAGTTAGAAGTGTTGGTGTTTAACCTGATACTATGCTGGATAGTATTGTGTCCAATCTGGTATGACACTTCACCTGGTAGCGAGACTCTACGTATACTGAGATTTGTTTGTAGCGCGATTTCCTTATCTCTCAAGCGTAGCTGCTATTTTGCTGTACTATATGTGGCAATGCGTTACATCTTCGGATTTTTTTTGAGCTGGTGATAGTATTGCTAGCTGGTATTTAGTGTGATGCATGGGAACCTAGCGCTCAGGCTGTCATTATTGTAGAACACAATTGAAGGAGAGGGCTCTGATTGGAGTTAATAACTAAAGCAGATCTCACAGGAACGCCCTAAGGCTAAAGGGGCTGGCGTGGTATCTTAGAGTGCCCGGAGGAGTTTGGCGGAAAACGGAATAACTTGTTGGTATTGGACAGTAGTTTAGGGAAGGACCGCCTTGGAGCACTGCCGATCTTAGAGTTTTCTCACTTGCAAATATACCTTAGGTTTGAGGTCTTCAACTCTTAAGGGATAATATCAATGTTGGAACCTGTGCTCCTGAGATCCTGGTTTGATCGTTTCATTTGGCTGTAATTCTACAGGTATGATGCCTTGCACATTTCCCAAGTGGCGAGACTGGGCAATAGATAGTTTTTGTCGGCCTTCAATGATATCGGTGTATTTTTCTCTTGTTGTATCTATGCTGAATGTGTTATCATAGCATAGTTTGGTTTCAGTAGTTTTAGGAATTGCCGGAACACTAGGGCGAGATTATTACCAAATACATTAGAAAGCAAGCTCCCCCTCAGCCAATTAAATCTATTAGTATTTCAAGCTTAGCCAATATGCTGGTACTGCCTGTTCAGACCCCGTATCTGACTTCCAATTGGTCCTCGTTGCGAAAATGGATAGACTGCGAGTAGGGGATTTCGGGTTAGAAGATCGGGGATCTGTGATTTGAGAATGAAATATTGTACGATGGAGGGGGAGCTTGGAAAGTCGAGGCAACAAAACCTAGTTAATGGTGCAACGGGAATGGGCAAGTTTTCTTTCGCTATAAAGTTAAGTGAATGATTCGTCACCGAGAAGAAGAAGAAAGCGAACAACCGAACTGCCTCCAATGTGGCACGTTTTAAACTTCTACCATTCTACTTGCATAGCCCAAACAAAGCTTATCCCGAAAAAGCAACAAGTTCCAACTATTCGAGTTGACGATAAGCATATATTTTTTCCCCCTCTAGTGGATCATCCCTGGTCACTCGGATATTTGTTTCGAATTTTCTTTGTCTGTTTCAATTCAATAAATTTATCCCGAACTGCCCTAGGTTAGGTTAGTGTGTTAGCGGCGAGGTTTAGCAACGGTAAGTGATAGGGAGGGAAGCTAATCAGTCATTTATGGACGTGTCCCGGGGCTCCACTGGGCTTGCCATCCGCTCGCAGGTGCGCCGGTGCCCATTGGGCACAAGGAGGAAGTCCGCAAAAGCTATGGATGAGCCCGCGAGCGGAGCTGTCAGTAGTATACAGACGGGTGACACCCTCTCCTACGCTAGGAAATTTGTCATCCACCTTCCGCGAGGGGCCATAACGGGGGATTTGAGAGAATCAAGAAGTCCTCGTACTTACCGGGGAGGCAAAAGAAATTCTAGGGCGATTGACTTGAAGTCTTTCTTTTCGTTTTTATAGCGGAGGCGAAGACGGGGGTAATTATGTAAGTCCGGAGAAGAAAATGGAGAACATGATATCTTGCAAGAAGCGTGAGAAGAATTTCCAACAAGGGATGAAGAGAAAGAGGTAGTTTCTCTCTCAAAGGGAGACGACAAATCCTTTCGTCCTCCGAATCCTGGAACAAGGAAATAACGCGATTTGATGCAATAAACCAACAAGGGTAGACAGCTAGTGCGGTACCACCGCCACCGACTCCCATTGATGAGAACTCTTTTTGAGCTTTCAAATGCTTTATTCAAGTCCTTTATTTGTTCCCACACCCCCGGTCCTCATTGCCTGCCTTCTTATTCACCTCGCTTCCTCTGTTGGTTACTTCGTCCGTCTTTGTCTGGGGTGACGGGGGGGAGAGGTCGGGGCGTGCGTGTGTGTGGATGGCGGGCCGGAGAAGATCTGCTGGATGTGCATAAATAGCTGGGTCTGTCCCCTTGTTCAAGGGCGCTATCTGGATAACGGGAATTGAATATAAGATGAAGGTCTGTCCGAGTCTTATTCCTCAAATGGGACTTCAAATTTTGGGCAACGAGGTTTGTGTACAGCGCTGAGTAGGTAGGTTCTCGTCTCGTCTTGGGCCGCTCATCTGGTGGGCACGATGGATAGACTTTTTGTTAGTATGGGTGGGGTTGAGAGTCCAGAACACCCTCCAATAGGGTATGTATTTTCTAGGCTCGAGCGGCATATGGCAGTGGTTTCAATTTTCAACAGATTATATCAAGAATCTTCCCAGGTGGTTGGTGAGAAAAGACTAACTTATCCGGATGTTTTAGGGGCCACTGGGATGCATAGGGGTGAGATTTTCCACCTGATTTCACTGTGTTTACTTATTTTCACAAGGTCATTAACCGTTTGCTGTAAAATTATCATTGCTAACTATCTCGTTTGTATCGCTATCCCAATTTGACACTAGATAACGGACTCAACAGATACCTCCAAGAGCATAGAAGACGAAAAAGCAAACGGCAGCATTAAAGAAATATATATGAAAACTCCGGTTTCATTTTTATAGTCGAAGAGCAAGTATCATGCAGGCCATGAAAGAAAGAAAGAAATTGAGTGAAGAAAGGAAGCCTAACTATTAGTGAAAGGTCCAACACGCTCTAGCTCCTTAAGCCTTTCTTCCTTGATGCGGCGGCTACCGCCCTCATCATCCTCGCCACGATTCTCGCCGCGAGCGCGTTTTCTCGGCCTATTAGAGTCTGCTTCGGTGCGGCCCTGCCTCCGATCCGTGGAGGAGGGAGCTGTGGGAAATGGTAACTGTAGCCTGGCTGGGCGGGGAGGAAGGCCTTTTGTCCCAGAAGAGGATGAAGCCTGTCCGGGTCCAAGGTTACCGAGATGCATACCAGCCGGATATCTCATCGAAGGAGTAGTCTGATTTGTGACGTTTCTTGGTTGAGCCGCAATTGCGTTGCTCATATCAGCTACTGGGGCCGAAACAGGCTCTGGAGCGGGCTCCGCAAGATGACGTGAAACTCGACCTGCAACTCGGTTCGCAACTGAACTGGTAATTGAACTGGAGACTGAACTCATACCTGCACGCCTGGCTCGAACAGTATTGAATCCTCCACGATAACGCTCAATATTGCTGATCCAATCCATGAACACAATCCAAGTAGCACTGTTACTGCGCAAGTCTTGACGGGTTTCTCTAACGAATGATCTCAATGCGAGAATATCGCCACTCAAGAGAGCTATGTTTTGCCTCTCGGGATGAATATAGATTAAAAGAGCCATTGCAACAAATTCGATCGGCGAATATTTGGCAGCGATTCTATAGTCATGATTTTCAAAAGTTTTCGGAAATTGTTCAAGAATCTCGGCATACGTGTTAAAAACACGCGTAACCTCTCTTCTAAATTCAGATGTCAAAAGTGATTCGTTCTGGCAGAACTTCTTCAACGCAGCTGGTCCAGAATTAAACGTGGCTGGTTTTCCTTCCTCATAGTACGTCATCTGCTTGAATATTTGAAGTACGAGTTGGAAGCTCCGGGCACGTTTGTTGTCGACACCTATATTAGATAATATCAGCACTGGAATTTTTGGCGGATTTGGATAGAGATTCCTACTATTCATGAGGTTCGCATAAGTGCTTTCAACATCTGAAGCGAATGTCTGCCATTCGCCCGTACTGGCCTTAAGCTTTTCTGCTGGTGTTAGAGGCACACCTAATTGAACCCTGGAAAAGAGGTCTTCTTCTTGCTCCGGACCGAGTGAATCGTACTCCACACAGAGTATTTCTGTTTGGAGAAAGCGGGATTTAGTAGTGGAAGATAAGACTCTCTTTGGAGTTTTTCCAGCGCCTTTATCAACAAAAAACCTGCCAGCCGATAGAATGATTAGCACTGGTTCATGGTATGTGAATATACACATATATTTGAAGTGAATTCAATTGCATAAAGACTTACCACTTTTGACCCCTGCCATCAAGTACAGGGATTTCACCGTCAACAAAACGCTTGATAGATGTAAGTCGTTGTTTGCCATCAATACATACACGCCGGTATAGGCGCTGCCCATCTTCTGTAGACTTGATAACGTTGAAAATTATTGGTGGAACGTAAAAGTTTGCTGCGAGAGAACCAAATTCAGTAAATATTTAAGAGGGATGTACTTATTTTGTTGGACATCTGTTTGTTTTTTGGAAAGGGATTGCATACCCAATATCGATTGAATAAGTTTACTCATACGCTCAGTAGTCCAAACAACATCACGTTGGTAACTTGGATTGATGTCAAGATATTGAGTTCCAATCAAACCTATAAGGCGTAATATTAGTACGAAAGCGAACTAATACGAGAAGGAAAGTATAACATACGACAAAGATCGCTGATAGTTCTCCTCTGCCAATCCGCCTCATTAAGTATTTCCCCTGGGTTAAATGCAGGAGGGGCATCAGCATCGGCATCAGCATCGACATCGGCATCGCCTGCGGTCTCGTAGAAGGAATCATCGGAGAAGAAATCGCGATCATCGGGTTCTCCTTCTTTAACGGGTTTAAGTGCAGGCGACATTTTCAATAGGTACGGGTAAGCTTGTTGTAACCGTTGTTGGTTACACAAGTGCAGGACTTGGTTGAAGGCTGAAATGCAGGTGGGTTGAAAATGAATTAAATTTAGAATAGAAGGTGGAAAAATAGAAGGTAGGAAAATAGAGAGTGGAACCAGTGGAAACTGGAGATAGGAAGCAGGATGGAGGGATAGGGGAGTGAAGTGGGGGTGGTGAATTAAGAGCCAGAGAAGATAAGGTGTGAAGGAAAAAAAAGTAAAGTGAGGATAAGTGTGGAGGAATTAATCTTCCTCAGGGTGTGGGGAATGAAAGGAGGGAAAGGTTGGCTTAAATAGGTGGATTGCCAGAAGGGGAAAGCAGTTTTTGCCAAAAAGGGAAAGAAGTGGTAGGTAGAGTAGGGTAGGGTATGACAAGTTGAACAAGATGAGGTTTTTGTTTTTAATACCCTTCTGCTGTCTAATACTTAGAATTAGATTTATTCCAAATAGTATTGTGGGGTGAGAGAAAAACACAAAAAAAACACAATTTTTTTTTGAAGATTGGCTTAGAGGTGAAAGCTAATAGAAAGATTTAAAATCCACTTCATAATATCATTATTGCTTGGATCTTTAAAACCTAAGTTGTCGGATAGGGAACCATATTCTTCCACTGTTTTTTTGCGGCTCCCTTAACTTTCACCATAACCCCAGTTCCAGTATTCCGAAACCCACGATCAGCTCTTATCCTTCCGACTCCCGTCGCAATTATTCTTTGGTCAATCTGAATAGTTAGACATTATCGCATTAATGACACCCTTTGTCTCGAAGCTTATACCGCAACAAAGGATATCGTTCAGCCATGGAAACAATGAACGGATGCAGCTTACCAAGATTCCACCCGCACTTCCGGACCTCTATCAAACAATAGCCATCACCTGCTCGCAAGCGCGGTGTGAATAGCTTAATTCAGAAGGCATCTGTTCTAGAGGCAGCTCCTAGCTTCTGGACAAGCGAGGGAAAAAAACACCCCTTCATCAGAGGCACGCGGAACTCGATCTACTAGTGCCCTCCCGAGATATCCGTGCTGTTCGCATCAGCACCCTCTCTGAACAACCCTTCCTTTCCGAGATCTTGACGTCGTTACCGGGCCCGTTCCTGTTCAGGATACGGTGTTCGTTAGGTTGATCCGTGGTCTTCTAAAACGTGGGCCCGCCCAGAAACGGGTGCGATAAGAAAAGGGTATCGTAGGCCAAACTTTTTTTTCGCACCTTCCCGTCTTGGGCGAACGTAATCCTCTGGTTTAGAGCGTCTCCGCCACCGGCCACATTTGCCGTACAACTCATACCAAAACCGCGTTTGCGAATCACCCTTCTTCGCCAGTCGCCGCTGTTGGGATTATAATGGGCGGGGAAAGGTGCCGAGAACGGTGAGAGTCGACCTGAGCTGTGATCTTGTTACCAACAAAACCGAACAACCCTTTTCTGGTAGCCGCTCTCGCCGCCCCACTTCTTGCTTAGGAACTCGACGATTGCACCTGCACCGCTGAAGAATCCATCCCAATTACACCATACACCCTTTGGGGTTCCTAGCATATTTATTAATACGGGGATAGCGAAGGGGGATGTGAAGGAGAGGAGGGTGCAAACCAGGTGTTCCAGAGATCTTGGGCTGCTTTGACCTTTTGAACCATAGTCTGGGATGGTTCTAGCTACAGCAGGCTATTCGACTGGTTGATATATGCTGAGCGTAGGACACTGACACGAGGAATTGTTCTCGCGGCGCGGAACAGCACGGAATTATGAGCTGTTTATAATGTTAAGCAAGCTCAGGGGATAAAGTTTGGGCCCTTGATCTGGTATCCTGGCTCTGGAATTACTCGGAGCCGTGAATACTGGGATAATACTGTACTTGTACAATACGCTTGTATGGAGTGATGAGCGTAGAGTAGTTTGAGATATCCTTCTACGGTCGGGAGGGGAAATAGGCAGGGGAAAATAGTGTATCCACAAGTGCCCATACAGTGAGAACGTAAATTGTTTATTTTCTTGGAATACAGCGGTAAATTGTCCTCTCCATGCAATTTTTCCACCCATCACAAAACATGTATGAACGGTCGCGCTCCAAGCCGCAATGTCCCGGGCGTGCATTCAAGCAGACGCGCCAATACACTGAACTCTTGGCTCTCAACATTCCGTGTCAACCCCACCTTCGCCTTTGTCAACTTTCTCAGCCCGAATGCTCCAACACCTCGAACCCTCTTCTTCTCCTGCTCCTCCTGACTACTTATCTCCGCCTACCTGAGACTGTACAAAGCAAGGAAAAGAAAGAAAAAAACGCCCAACAAATCACCCATTCGGTATACCTCTCCAAGAAGGAACAATGGCAACCTCTCTTTTCTCTCCCGATCTCATCTCCCCATCTGTAGCATCGGAGCTGCCGAAGGGCTACACCCTCCGCCCACTCCGAAAGTCCGACCATGCGGAATTCCTCTCGGTCCTGACGGTTCTCACGAAGGTCGGCGATATATCCTTCGAGACCTGGTCAGCTCGCTATGACTGGATGGCCGCTAGAAATGATGAGTATTTCATTGTCGTCATAGAGAACGATGAGAAGAAGGTCGTTGCTGTGGGAAGCTTGATTATCGAGAAGAAATTGTTATTATCCCCACCCCCCTTCTAATCTCTCTTCATTTACACACACGAACTCTTGCTGACGGAGGTGGTGTGGATAGTATTAGGAATTGTGCTTCTGTGGGCCATATTGAAGACATTGCCGTGGCTGCCGATCAGCAAGGGAAAAAGCTTGGGTTGAGAATTATTCAAGCATTAGATTCTATCGCTCAACATGTCGGCTGTTACAAATCTATCCTTGATTGCTCAGAAAAAAATCAGGGCTTCTACGAGAAGTGTGGCTTCAAGCTCGCGGGGGTCCAGATGGTACGTCGCTATCGAAGAGGTCGCTCTTGCTTTGATTTTCTCATTTTAGCCTCTGGGACTGATTTTGATAGGCGCACTACTATGAAGACAAATAAGTTGTTCAGGAGTGGGGTTTGGAAGTGTTCGTTAGTGACGTTATCCTCCGGTTTGTTCCACATTACACATGGGGGAAGCGGTTTTGGCACCGTCTGTTTTTGTAATAGAGGGCTTGAAAGTCCCAGGATATCCTGCAGAGGTTTGGGAAGGGTTTTGTGAGCACTGGTGCACGCACGTCGAGAACTGTTTCCTCCAACACAACCAACGTCGCATATTTATAGAGCTGTCACGCCGGCCGTAATAGCCGAAGGGGAAGAGTCCTAAGCGGGTGCCGGAAATCACCTCTAATATACCTGAATTCCCCCCGTCCATTTGAATGCCCAACGTCAAAGCACAAATCCCATTTTTGGTGAGAAAAAAGAAAAGTAATACACCGGCTGCCAACAATGGAACAAAGTGAAAACGAAACCCAAACCGAAAAAGCCCCACGGATTTATTTAGATTTAGCGGGTTCTAGCCTGGACCTTTGGGGCAGCCCCCTTAGCACCTTGTTTAGATACCTTCTGTGCGCCTCCACGAGCGGCACCCGCAGCAGACTTTGCCTTCTCTGCCTTCTTCTTGGACTCGGCCGCTGCTTTCTTTTCCTTCCCTTCCTTGATGGCCTGGGCACGGGCAGCCTGGCGGGCTTCGGGGCGCATAGCACGGCGTTCCTTAATGACATCGAGAGAAGCACCAACAATGGCACGCTGGTGCTTCACAGTCTTACGAGACCTCTTCTTGGCGACTTCCTGCAAACCCCCACCCCCAATAAATATCAATACCCAGCTCCCACAGAACCCGCAGGGTATATATGGAAAAGAAAAAACCATACCTCAGAGATACCCTTCTTGTGCATACGTCTAAAGAGAACAGTCCAGGCGATTCTGCGCGGGTTCTTGCGCTGAAGGAACAACGACTCGGATTTGCCATTGACAAAGCGGAAGACTTTGCTGTCGCCACGAACGTATAACTTCCCCTTACTGGGGAAAATTTTGGCTCCACTGAAAGAATCAAGTTCGACCTAGCCGGTGGGAGGAAGAAAGGAAAAAAATAAAATAGGTCAGCGTTTCTCCTTCCACTCTCTCCTCCCCCTCCCCTCCTGACCCCTTCCCGCTTTCCCATGCCCGGAAGCGGTTCGCGGAAATCCGTGCTCAGGGACGATTTATAACACACACCTTCATTTTTGCTGATTATTGCTGGTCAGTTGGTGATGGGGGTGGGGCTGTCGTTGTCGTTGTCGTTGTCGAGGTGTAGCTCTCCGTTGTTGTTCAAGCTAGTGGTGTGGATGAAGATTCTTGTGTGCGCATTGCACTCTAAGGAAAACGAAGTCACATCACGTGATCGATATTAGGTAATAGCGTTTGGAGGGGTGCAAAGCAGAGAGTTATGGAGGGGAGATGATGAGGGGGGAGGTGGTGGTCTCTTTTAGGGAACGCTCGAGTATCGTGGTGCCGGGGTGGATTTTCTCCGGGGCGCTGTTTTTCCGTGGAGTGGTATTGCCAACTCCAAACGGGTGACACATGATATAAGTGTTGAGCTAATATGTAAACAATGTAATTGCCTCGCTAGCTCAATCGGTAGAGCGTGAGACTCTTAATCTCAAGGTTGCGGGTTCGACCCCCGCGTGGGGCTAATTTTTGGCCATTTTTTGCTTGAAAAATACTTTTCGGCACTGGCGGAATGCCACCTCTTTAGTCACACTCTAACCTGGAGACCTTCAATTGGACTCTTGTTTTCACTACAGCGGTGGGCGAGGCAGCTGTTATGGGGCATTGCTTATATTTATGCTCTTTGGTCAAAGGGGCTCGAGGTTTAGGAAAAATTGAACTTGCAAGAAAGGTGGGGTTTTTTGTATTGGGGTGCGCCAAGTAGGCCAGACAAGTAAAGTGGTTATCCGTTTAACGGCTAAATACAAAACTGCTCCTAACAAGTGGTTTTCATAATCCCCAAAGAGTTCATGTCGTGCGCTGGCCTCTTATCGAGCCCCATGCTCTGGATTCTCTTCTCAATTCTCGGGTTGCTCGGGGCCGCTAGGCTTTCAAGATCTACTGCATCGGCTTTCATCAGAGTCTCGGTAACCTGCAGGATGTCGCCAATCAATCTATCCATCAAATCCACCGACATGCTCTCCCTAACAACAACTCTCAAGATTTCGATTTCCGCAACATTGGGCGGTAGGTTGTAATATATGAGGCGATTAGAACAGTGGAAGCGAGGAGATAGGGCGAGGTTCAAACTTACTAGGAATAATATATCCCTTAGTTCTCAGTAGGGTGGAAACGCTCGCCTGCTTAACATGCGGAAACTCCTTCTTAAATCCATCACTGAGCCTGAAGGCTACAACAGGCAGACCAGCATTGTAGACATGGGGATTGTCGTCATTAAGCAGGGCCTCTTTGACGCCCTCTTTGATGCTCTTTCCAATGCCTCCCCCGTAGAAGCCTCGTTTGCGGTGGATGTCGCTGAGACAGGTGTACCAACCACTTGCTTCAATAGCATTCGACAAGAAGCGGGCGTTGCTAAGGGCGTTTCGCATCACCTTCTTATAACCTTCCCTTCCAAGGTGAAGGAAATTAAAGTACTGCGCAAGTACTTGAGCGCCGGGGCGAGAGAAGTTTAAGGTGAACGTTTGCTCTGTCCCTCCGAGATAGTGAAGCTCAAATATCAGGTCTTTAGGAAGGTATTCCTCTCCCCTCCACATGATCCAGCCCAGGCCAGGGTAAACGAGGCCGAATTTATGACCGGACGTATTGATAGAATGAACACGGGGAAGCTCGAAGCCCCATTTCCCCTGGGCGCCGGTAAATGGGGCTACCATTGCACCAGAGGCACCGTCGACATGGATAGGAATTGATATCCCCGTCTCCTCTTCATATTTATCCAGGATGTTTGAGATCTCCTCAACCGGCTCATAATGGCCTGTGTATGTTGAGCCAAGAATTACGAAGATGCCGATAGTGTTCTCATCGAGATTTTCGCGGATTTTAGAGGGGTCTATGCACCAGTGGGACTCTTCGCTAACTGGGATGATGCGAGGCTCGACCTCGAAGTAGCGGGCGAATCTAGCATTCAATTTTTTAGCCTTGATTTGGAATGGGGGTAAGAAGAGCATACTTCTCAAGAGCTACCTGAGCATTGGCGCCCATCAGGATGTTAGGCTTGTCGGTGGGCTTTCCGTTCGCTCTTCTTCGTTCTTGCCATCTTCTCTTCATGGCCAATCCGCCAAGATGAATAGCTTCGCTGCTCCCGGTGGTCGCGGTGCCGATGGCAGTTTGCCCTTTGGGAATATTCCACAAGTTTGAGATCATCGAAATGCACCTAGCGTGAATGGCCATAAGGGCAGGATACTCATCCGCATCCGCAAGATTCTTCGAAATGTTTTCCAGGATCAATTGGTCGGCATGAGTCTCCATGTAGGTATTCACGAATGAAGCTAGGTTGAGGTTGGGGCGACCATCGAGATCAAGTTCATCTTTGATGAGCTGGTGAACACTTCCGGCTTTGGTTCCTTGGCCAGGTATCTCAAACTTTGGGATTGCGGTTCCTGCGCTGTAACGAGATCCATAGGTATAGAGAAACGTAGATCGCCTGTGAAGGTGAGGTTGGTGCTTGGTGGGATGTTCGGAAAGGGAAGCTATAAGCTCATCGGGGTCGACCTAGATAGAGGTCAATCATAGCCCTTGATAAGTGCAGGGGTAGCGCTGAAAAGGAGCGGGCGATATACGTGCTTGGAGAGAGACATGGCGCAATTTTGTTCTAAAGTGAACCTGGAGAAGAATATCCGCAGATAGAGTGGAGCGAGATCTGGCTTCCCGACCCCAGGTTTGGGCCGGACTTTATATAATCTGCGTACTAGCAGTATATGTTCCCATCCGTGCGTTCAGCACGACTGTACTCGCAGTGAGGTGACGTTTGTGGGCGCGGCCGCAATTGGACACAGCCAAATCTCGACCTTTTTCCTTGGATTTGAATGATACTAGAACAGCCATGAACGTCATGCATGGTGTTTGCCTCCCATCCAATCCCACCTCCACGGTTTTCGGCAGCGCTGAAGCGCAGTACTCGAGTATCTGTGACCAGGTAGTGACGTGATTTAGAAATACATATTTCCGGTGGGGGATCACTAAATTCTGATCCTTGATACTGCAGGTAACGTTTGGCTAGGTGATGGGTTACCCGCAGGCCCGAATCTGTTTTGATAATGTGAGAAGGACACAATTTTCCTCATTCAATCCGGAGCATAAATCCCGCAAACAACCATCGGTACCGCAGCACAGTAAGGAAGGCATTCAGGGAACGCTTTCTTTACAGACACGGACTGCGCTCCAAACGCATCCGGGGCGGCATTCCAGCATGGGGCGGTGGAGATTTGCCGAACTATCCGCTTATGAAATGAATACTCGAGTACATCTGGCTCAGATTCCTCGTCAAACGGGTCAAACGGCAGACGAGTTCGTGGGGCAAAATGCTATCACATTCCTTTCAAACACCTTGTTGGTGGAACCAGTTACCGGGACATACTTTGCTACCAATACGTGAGGATGGGCAAGCAGCCCAGACTCGAATATCGGTATTCGTACCGGTACTTTAACTTCGATGTTTAGTCATTAACGATTTGTCGGTACGGTAGTCGAGTAGTGGAATAAGTAATATCTTTCCAAGATATTAGGGAAAGGGGGAAGGAAGGGACAATTTTCTTGAGAGAAAAAATCATAATCGCTTTTTCTTCCTTACTTCTTGTTCTGATTTCCTGTGCGGTTGCCTGTAGACCCACCGTGCCCTGAGCGAGGTGGTGCCCTCAGCAAGGCACGGTAGAGTTGCTGTGACGGAACCGGTGTTTAGTAAGAGTCCTCATTGGACTATGAGCGCCGCGCCTCGCTGAGGGCACCACCTCGCTCAGGGCACGGTGGGTCTATCTTTCTTTTGGCTCGCAACAACCTCGGACTATCGTATCCCCTCGGCCGCTAGGTCACATTCAAGTTTTAAATGCACAAACTGGCCTGGCCGGGGAATTGCTATGCTGATCAGTAAACCTTACCACAACTCTCACCCTCTCCCTTGCGGGATAGTACTCGTAATGTCGAAGCGTTTTTAAAAAAGACTGCTATTGCATGCCACCAAAATTTGTCCTTTTCGCTTTGATTTGAGCGGTATGCAATATCAGTCTTTTTAAAAAACGCTTCGACATTGCGAGTACAGTACTTGCGCATGGTCAAAAAAGGCGGGGAAAAAAAGATCAGCAAGATCGTGCGGGGTAATCAGAAGACAATTTGGATTAGTGGAAAAATTCTGGGCTCGGGGGACACTAGAAATCTGGAGTGGGGGAGTAGGTATCTTCAAATATCGGTATGCAGTTTGATCCATTTGTTCATATGGTCCCTTAAGGGACTGTCCCAAACGCCTTGATTACCCCCCCCTCCAGTCTCAGCTTAGCCTTATACAACCTTAAGTTAATAAAGATCTATTGGTTTAGGATCGCAACCCGACACAGCGTGCAACTACCCTGGATTAACAGAATTATATAACACCCCTACTTTTCCACAACTCCTAATCAATTAGCAATCCTAATCCTTGCCTCGCCACTAAAGCTTTCCGTCCTTAATGACAATGCGCGAGTACTCGGAGGGGTGGTTGAAGATGGGAAAACTAAGTTTAGTCCAGACTGAACAGGGATCAAAGGGATCGGGGGAACACGACGTCTGGAAGGAGAGACGGTGTTGTGTGGCCTGTTAAAACAGCGCTTGTTATGGCCGAGTGATTGTGTATGAGAAGGGAACCCGAAGGGTAGTAGAAAGAGTTTGGAAATGGTAAACATAGTTCTGAAGAGAGAAGATAAATTTATACTAAGATAGAACTACATCTAAGCTGGATAAGGATAGTAGAATAGATAACAATAAATAATAATATTATAAAAGGAGACAGCGGGATTTACTAGTTAATTTTTAAAGTATGCCAATAATACATTTACTTTTTATTACAATTATCAGTATTTTTATTTGAAAAATATTTTTAGGGTTTCCTAAGATAGTAATTAGTAACTTGATATTGTATGATTTTGTATAAATAGAACCTTCATTGGTTGTTTTAAGAAAACAGAATATAATAAGATAATTTTATATTAAAATCATAGTAGTTATAAATGTATAGATTACTTGATAGGTTAAAGAGAAGGTATTTAAAGATTAATTTCTTAATTTAAAGGGAAAATAAATATAACTATTATGTAAAAATTGATTTTTAAAAAGGTAGAAATAATTACTCATTCTTAGAATAAAAAACAGATAAGAAAGAAATATTAAAGTATGTTTTTGATGATATATATTATTTTTTTACTATTAATATTAATAATATAATAAATGATTAAACTATTACTTTGATAAGATAAACTTTATTTAGGCCCTGCTCGGCATGTCACTTTTATAGCATAAAAGTGACTTTTATAGTATAAATTGTGGCATATTAAGGTTTTTATATAGGGGGGTGCTCAGCACTGGACATTAAACTATGATATTTTTTTATTGTGTTTATAAATTTTTATTCTATATATTTATTATAGGGCTAGGTTTTAAATCATGAAATATGATTCATTTTTTTATTTGTTGAAAAAAAGGCAGCTGTTATATAATTTGAAAAGAAACTCATAATTGAGGCAATTCGGCTACCTAACTCTATTTACTGTGAGTACTAGCTTGTGATTATAATGGAGGACCATGAAGTGCCTCGTAGCAATAGTCTAAATGACAATGATAATGATAGTTTTTCTTTAAAGGGAAGTAGCTCCGACTCCGATTCTGATTCTAACAATTCCCAAAGGGATATAGTACGATGTCAAATGAATGGCTCCCAGCTACTTCATATTGTTGCCAATATTGAAGACTTAATTCATCATAGGTTTGGAGCTAGGCCAATGCGTAACTCTATACTGACAGGACAGGCTTATCTTACTGAACTCTTATCAATTAATACACAGGAGCAGCGGTTTCAGGAGGTATTTCGTATGTCACGCAAAGTGTTTTACAAACTATGTGATATTTTAGAGGCCAGTGGTTACTTAAGATCAACTAAGCATATAGCAGTTAACGAACAGGTGGCTATGTTTATCTGGACTGTATCACTGGCACACAACAGATCGAGCTGTGAGGTTCAGGAACGATTTCAACATGGGGCAGGGAGTGTTAGCGAGTAAGTTTCTCCTAGTTGTGTATGATTTTAGTAAATTCATCATAGTTAGATATAGTAAACTAGATAGCTAATTTTGATTGAATAAGGTATTTTAACCAGGTTCTTGATGCTCTTATGGTATTGGCACAAGAGTTTATCACTCTACCACCAAATGAATGCCCTTATGAGGTTCAGCGTAACTCCAAGTTCTATCCCTTTTTCAAAGATGTACTTGGAGCTATGGATGGTACCCATATAGCAGTACATATCTCCAAGAGTCAGGTAGCAGCTTATCGTAACAGGAAAGGACAGATAAAGCAAAATGTCTTTGCTGCCTGTACTTTCAGTATGTATTTTTGTTATGTGTTGTCTGGCTGGGAGGGCTCAGCCCATGATGACAGAGTTTTTAAAGATGCATTGACTAAGGGGTTTACTGTTCCCGATGGCAAATATTATCTAGGAGATGCTGGATATACCTTGGATGACAAATGTTTGACACCATACTGTGGTATAAGGTATCATTTACGTGAGCATTATCAATCACGTAAAAGGTACGTAATATTCTGATTTCTTTATCCATTGTGAATATAAAAGTATCAAACAATCAGTACTAATCAAGTATTGAATATAAATAGACCGAGAAATAAAGAAGAACTATTCAATCTTCGGCACTCACAATTACGAAATGTAATTAAATGCACGTTTGGCATTCTGAAGCATCGTTTTGCCATCTTGCGAGGACAACCAGAGTATCCAATGGTTAGCCAAGTAAAGCTTGTGGTGGTTTTGGCCGGATTGCACAACTTTATCCGCAAGGAATCTTCTGAGGCGGAACGTTATATTGATTGCCCAGCAGAATCTGGTATGTATTTTTGTAATATTACTTCTTGTTTCTATTATCAAGTATTTAGATTGAACTAGTATGCTAACCTTAAATCAACTGGTAGCAGGAAATCTGCAGGCCTCTCAGGAGGATTCAGGTGATGGAGATGATGAGGATGAGGATACAGTTAGGGATATTAACAATGGAAGTCAGGAGACTGTAGCTCTGGAAGGCCAAGCTTCTCAAACCATGTTAGCAATTAGAGAACAGATTGCACAAGATATGTGGGTGGAGTATCAGTCATATCTTGCAAGACATAGGTTAAATTAGATAGCATGTCACATAGGCACTTCTAATAATAATAAAAAAATCCTATTTTAAAATTTGATCTACAGGAAAAAAAAAAAACCAGTGAGCTGTACAAATTCTAGCAAACTTTATAGTCTACAAACATCTCACTTAAATGCGAATTTGGCCTCTAAGCCAAGCATCTCTAATAATTCCAGCTGACAGAGCTATAAATACACAGGCCTTTGCTCTATCCTCAAAAAGGGAAACTGCCTTAACCATCTCATCTATAGTGAGTTTATCTGAATAGCATTCTTCCAAGATCTTAATAGAATGCTCATGTTTTGATGGTATACCATGTTCCCGCTGATGTACAGCCTCACTTGTTGCTTGACTTAATGCTGTAGTCAGGGATGATTGGGCAACCTTTGTTGCTCAAAGACGTTTCCTGCGGGGTGGGATTGCTTCATGAAGGGCAGTTGACACAGAAGGCTGATCAAGCGAATCAGAAGCAGATCTCTGACGGCGAAGCGGTGTTTGGTCCTCCAAAAGCATAGTATTAAAATTTGGCCTACTGCTTGATGCTTCCTCTCCCAGCCCACTCTGGGAATCAATGTCAAAGAGGATTGACAAATCATCCACAGAGTTTGATTGGGAGAGTTGGAAAGCATCACTTGAATCGGCATTGCTTTCCTGACCCTCCTCAACCTGAGATCTTATAGAGGCTGTACGAGTATACTGGCCTGAGGCACGTACTCCTAGAAATAGGCTCGCCAAAAGGTCGTAAAGAGGAAAGCCCTTATGTCTATACTTCGAAGCCTCTTTATGACTCTAGTAAATGCTTAGTATTGATTTTTTGATTAACAATGAATTCAATAACTTACATCCAGATAAACTTTCCACACCTCGGCTGAAGCAGTTGGCAAACCTCTATTATCATCCCACCCAAACCCAGAATTCTGATGAATGGCATGAACAATATCAAACTCCTTTTTCAACTATATTGCTATTAGCTTTTGCTCAAGTTATAAATAATAATATTAATATAGAAACAATTCATGTTAGATTAGTACAAACTTACAATAACTTCCTTGCTTTTGGCTTGAGCAACCGTAAACGGTTTGGTACTTACGTCTTTATAAGCATTGTTTAGTTCACCAACAATGCTTAGCCAGACTGCCTTTTTAAACCCATTTTCGCCACGATCACCATTATCGACATGTCTGAGTAGCGCCTCGATAAGGAATCTCTCACTGTCTTCAACCCAGACACTGTTTCCCATTTTCTGATAATCAAATACACAAACTATTATTAGTAACAGATCATAGATTTGAAAGAGTACCAGTTTTACCAGAAATAAATCAAATGATAGTATGGAAAAACTTACAATGAAGAATAAAACTGGATGAAATAGCGAAATATAGAGGCAGATAGATTGAGGTAGTTGTGGATAATTGATGGTTTAAGAAGGGAGGCTATTGGTTGTTTAATGAAGAAAACCTTTTCTCAATATACATTATATAAGAAATTTTTGTTTTGTTGTTGCCCTCATCTATGTTATAGGGCTATTGATATTTTTCTACAAAATTATAAAATGGTTACCGAACAGCTATATATTTTTTCACTACTGAATATTTTTATTAGCATATATGCCATTTTCAACTTTTATTGCGATATATTTTTATTGGTACATGCCGAGCAGGGCCTTAATAATATTATTTATTATTATAGATAGATTTCCCAATTAGAAATTCTGAAATAATAAAATACAATTACATTTAATAAGATTAAAGTTACTTTTAACTTTATACCTTTTTAGCTTTAATGAGCATTTTATATTTTATTTTTTACCTTTTCTATTATGTTATTTATATTTTTCTTCATTCCTTACTATCTTGCTTTTTATATTCAGAGTTTGCCCCTTAATTTGAGGCTGTATTATACAACTTAAGTAACCATGTAACGTTTCCTTATCGGTTCTCAGTACTGCATTATTTGGTTTAACTAGAAATGGCGCTAGAGCAGCCGAATGAAACTTACCACAATATGCGAGCGTGATTTGCAAGAAAGTTGTCCACTTGGGTTAGATTACGATGATCATTCGCCATAACGCGCTGTTTCGACCAAAGTTTTTACTTTTTTGAGGGAAAGAACTTCCTATAGGGGTTTACTCTGACTCGCCTATTGAGCCACACTTTATTTGGCTGCTCTAGCGCAATTTCCAGTTAAACCAAATAATGCGTTATACTGAGAACCTCTAAGAAACTGTCCAGGGTTGTGCACTTCAAGTTGAAATCCAAGCCAAAGAGTGGCCAATGCGGATTAATCAAGTGGAGGCTCCGAAAAGTTGTTAGATAAAACTTTAACTATATTGCTAATGTCTTGAAGTGTTTGGTGGCTTCTCACTATTGTGGCGAACTGAAGAGGTAACTATCCAACCAAGTATATTGAAAACTCTGTCTGTTGAAGTTTGCCCTTTCTAAGTCTGAAAGATGCGGCCTTTAAATACATAGGTGCCTTTTCCTAAAGCCCTATGCCTATGAGCACACCTCGTATCCTAAAACAACTAGGTTATTAAATCGATATCATAAAACAATACATAAAACATTCAAGGTATCAAGCGATCCCTTGAAACACAACATCAAACAACGAAAGTATCAAATGACATTTCCGAAACACAATCAGGAAGAGGCACAACCTCGTATTCCGAAACCAAACATAAAACAAACTAAGCATTAGCAAAAAGCCATCTTGCGTCAGATACCAAGGTGTTGCGTCCTGATGCTCGTAGTCTGGACTCTGCGTCCTGTGCATCCTGTGTGTCCTATAGTCAGAGTTCATATTTGGTTGCGTCTGGTGTGTCAGGAAACCCTTCTCAATACTGTGTTCCGTCCGGACATATGCAACCAAGCAACCCTGCCTCCCATGCATCCAGATTCCCACCTCATCACTATCGCACATCAGGATTTACCACTACCGTGACCCCTGAGTATCCGCAGGCTTCCAGACTTCTCTGAGGCCCAGCCCCTGGGTGAGGAATTAGTATTTCTTGGCAAAGAAAATATGGTTAGTGCTTGCGCCAGGTGTTACGGGGTAGCTAACACGGTAGGATTCCGAGCTAACTAGGCCGAGGATATTCGATACAACGGATTATAGGTCAGGAAGGCTCAAGAACAATTGTTCAATAGAGTAATATAAGAATATCGTAATAACTTATAATATTGTTAAGGTCTCTTCTCCGTTGCTTGATAATGTTCTCAACCATCGGGGAGAGCCCTACTATTTATACTAATGTTCTCGCTACATTGACTTCTCTAGTAAAGAAGTATCTTTCCGAGAATTCAGTTCGTCAGAACATTGTGCGAACACTGTTTAACCCCGAATCTTGCCCAGCTTGACTCTGAGAATCTCCCGACTGCTATTTCTTCTGAGGGTGTCCCCACTCCACCAGTAGCCAGTCTTCGATCTCTTCGTCTTGATAGACTATAATGGAATATGCAGT
>Ga0307517_10002498_pt1 | contig 29402 bp, 38 predicted proteins | sample 23_EM_MG_FD_194515 | JGI IMG/M metagenome (GOLD analysis project Ga0307517, IMG submission 194515) | Populus trichocarpa ectomycorrhiza microbial communities from riparian zone in the Pacific Northwest, United States - 23_EM | ecosystem: Host-associated > Plants > Roots > Unclassified | place... | reverse complement strand
TAGTCTAACTCGCTGGACAGAAGATGGCCATTCTTCTTTGGTTGGTTCCGTCGAGAATTCGGTATGCAACTGCATCTCGTATTCTTGTCTTCCGGCATTACACGACTTGTCCTCGGGATCGTACCTACAGGCATTTTCCCTCGGACTCCATCTTTTACCAACTTGTCCTCTGTGGATTCATCCGATCCACTTATTGGGCATAGTTACCGCCTTCATACTCTACACGACTTTGTAGATACGAGGGGACTAACTTTCATGCGAAACGTCCTGTTACCTTCGACCCACTCTTCCGACTGCCTGTCTTCAAGTGTCTGTAACTTCAGGCACCGTTGTCCGATTCACCTGCTTCTAGTTGCATACGGTGTCTGAAGGTCTCCCCTCATATATCCTGCGACCAAAGTCCGGTCGGACGGACGGCCACGACGTATACGGTGTTATAAGATGTGTTCCATTGATAGTGGTCTTTGGTGTTGGGACGCAACTACCCAGGCGGCCAGTGATGACGCGCTGTCCCAACGCCGGGGCTGGAGGGGGGTGTTATCTTTTTCCTTCGAAGTTCGTATGCGCCAAGGTAGGGTAACCTTGCCCTGTAAATCCTTACGGGGAGTCCGTGCGCCTAACACTTGTTTTGTCATATGGTGGTCGTCTCTTGCTATTTGGTCTCGTCGACCACTTTCTTCACTCATACCTTTTTAAGGTCCCTGTCGTGAGCACAGACTACCCATTTTATTTGATACAAATATTAACCAAAACCCATTTTTGTTCTTTAGGCCTTCTGGTGGCGCTTCCTCACCAACTACTCCGGAGGTTTTCCTATTTGATGCGGCAACCTCACTACCCAATGACCATCGTTGTTTGTACCTGGATAACCTTTTCACCAAATATTGTCATGCTCCAAAGCCTGTTGCCCCGCTCGTTTTAAGCTTGCTCCCTGGCAATCCACGGCCAGGGTGGCTACCTGGGGGAGTTACTCTGGTACGAATGTGGCCTGTCGTTTGTGCTTTGCTTGCCCTCGATATCAAGCTGATACTTGCACCGGCTTTCGACTGTATTTCCAAGTATGATTTTTCATCCCGCACGGTGTGCATTCGTTGTCCAGTTTTTGTTTGTGTACAACCGTTTGATCAACACCCTTGTGGGCTTCGGCTGAGAGTGTGTGTTTCGCCTCCCCAGTCCGTGCCACGGACAGTTCCCTTTTCACCATTCTCTCCCTAGCCTGCTTAGCCTTATAGTACGAATTTTCTTTAGCTGAGTAGTGCTTTTTGACACGCTTTGCGGTCACCCCTAGCTTCAAATCCTCAAATTTCCTCCTTTCGCCCCTTGTCACGCCGGAGGGACAACCTCCACGAAGACATTTCCCATCCTTGAAATCTGCTTCGGTCAGGGTAAAGGTCCAGACTGCCTCCAAGCATTCCCCATCGTCGACATACTATCTGAATGAGAGACGTCGGAGTGCCTCTTCAAGAACCTTGTCTTCGATGATCTTTGTTCAGGCTATCCCGGTGACTCTTGCATTGATGTTTAGATTCTGCATTTCTAGCAAGAATTTAGTGATGTCCAGGCGATATTTGACAAAGACTATTTGTTGTAGGGCCTTTTCAGCTTCATGGCTAGGGCCAAAGGGTCGCAGTGCTTGTTCTGCATAAATATGCCAGAGGTCGTATCCCACATGCTTGGGGTAACCTAAATCTCCGGTCATTTGTCGCCGGTAGGTTAGCGCATACAGCGCGTCTTCCTTCCCCTCCATTAGACTCATTGCGTATGAGATTCAGTCCGCCTTCTCTTCCCACTGGCAAACGGGTTTTTGACCGAAATAATCCCAGCATGGTAACAACCACATGCCTCTATCTTTATTTGCATTGTTGAACACAGCAGGGGGTTCCGTCCAGACTCGTGTTCGTCGTCCCATGGCGTGGCCCATGACTCGCGACAGGAGCTCAAACAGTTCTTTGTTTCCTTCATAATCGTCCGCTTCTGGCTGTGCTGCGGGTCTCTTGTCCCGTCTTCCTTTCCTCCTCTCGTCTGGCTTCAGCCCAGACCCTTCTCCTTCATCATCCGGATCTCCTCCTCCAGGTGCCCCAGCTGCCCTTTGTTTCGGTGGTGGTGGTGGTGGGTTTCCGCCACCGGCCCCTGCCCCTTCTGGCGTCGGATCTGATACCTTTTCTTTTCCCTTCACCTATCGCATCAATGTTTCCACCACCTCTGTGGCCTCTGAGATCTCACCATCTCGGGCTTGTTGAGCCTCCTGGTGCGGTTGCAGTTCTTGTTTCATGAGATTAATGCTTATCTCATGATTGTCGGATTCTGGTTTATACTGCTCGTTTAACAGAACACTCTCTTGATCCAACCGTAGGTCACAGTGCAGGGACTGCTTATCGGTCCCTTGCACTGTTTCGTGAAGCAGGGATGTGACACCCTCCTCTCTGGTCTCTCTAGCATTTGTTTCTCCTGGCTGTTCAGCGACCCGGGATGCGAAACGGTCCTGACCTTTCTGAGATTCTAGGTCCAAGATTCGCACTTGATCGTCTCTTCGGTTGATCTCATGGCCTACAATCTGGGCCCCAGATTGCCACTCTGTTTTGACATTTAACCGTTCCTAGGCCATTATTAGGACCGCGGCTGGTAAGGAATTGAAGGCAAGATGTCCCGCATCTTGACTTTCCTTGAGCTTTGGATCCAATCGTCCTAAGAGTCGGTGTAATCTTTCAATCTGACCGCAGATGATCGGATCCTTCATTGGTTCATGAGTTGTTCAACCTTCTCCCATCGTCTTCCAGACTATGCTAGGAAGCGCCATGGGAATCCAGGGGACCGTATCGTATGGCTTGGTCGGCCTAATGCGACCTGACCAGATGGTCCTTGGTGGTTTCCACACTGGGGCCGAAGACCGTGACAACCTTGAGGCGCACGGACTCCCCGTCAGGATTTACAGGGTAAAGTTACCCTACCTTGACGCAGACCAACTTCGAAGGAAAAAGATAACACCCCCCTCCAGCCCCGGGGTTGGGACGGCGCATCATCACTGGCCGCCTCGGTAGTTGCGTCCCAACACCAAAGACCACTATCAATGGAACACATCTTGTAACACCATATACGTCGCGGCCGTCCGTCCGACCGGGTCCTGTTCGCAGGATATATGGGCGGAGACCTTCAGACACCTTATGCAAGTGGAGGCAGGGGAATCGGACGACGGCGCATAAGGTTACAGACACTTGAAGACAGATAGTCGGAAGAGTGGGTCGGAGGTAACGGGACGTTTTGCCCGAAAGTTAGTCCCCTCGTACCTACAAAGTCGTGTAGAGTATGAAGGAGATAACTATGCCCCGCAAGTGGATCGGGTGCATCCACAGAGGACAAGTTGGTAAAATATGGAGTCCGAGGGAAGAAGCCCATAGGTACGATCCCGAGGACAAGTCGTGTAATGCCGGAAGACTAGAATACAACATGCAGTCGTATGTCGAATTCTCGAAGGAACCAAGCAACGAAGAATGGCCATCTTCGGTCCAGTGAGTTAGACTACCCTGAATGAGCACAGGGGCAAGATAACTCGTAACAATTGTTGTCAACGGATAAAACGGATGAGCTGACACCTGACGTGGTCTCCACACCCTCAGGAATAACAGAAGGGCACACCGATAAGTTGGCCATGGGAGCAAAAAGTGTAGTAGAGAGTTTTCAGGGTCTACCAGTGTTCGCAATCAGCCGAAGTTCGCAGCGTTGCGGGCAAGGTCCTTAGTTAGTATAGAGTTAACATGTATACCGCGATTTCTCAGACGCGGAATATAAATATTGAAGCATCTTCGCTGCTATTAGACACAACAAGCACCGAGAAGAGATCTTATCAATAGAATAATTTTTTTCTTATTGTCACAAATACTTCGACGATCTATCCCGAAGTATACCATTAAATCTAGCCTACTTTGCTCGCGTCTTCTTAGCGAGTTCTCCGCTATAAATTGATTCAGGTCCTAGCTGTCAGAATACCTCACGCCGCAGCTACCACCTAACAACAACTCATAACCTTCTTCCGGTTGCCATTCCATTGCCTCAAGCCCTCTACGGTTAGAAGTCATCGCTTAAGACTTCTCCCTCTTGGGAAACCTATCTTTTGTTTCCTCACCACTCTTGTGGTATCGCAAAGTCTGGGCATCCACGTCTTCTGTCGCTAAAGTACCCGAGGTACCAGATCTGACCCAGGTCCTCCTCAGGTTCGTAGTATATTAAGTCTTGACCTTCCCAGTAACAATATAAGACTACCAGGGCTTTGGGGGTGATAATGTGTCCTCGGTCAGTCCGGAAAGTGTAGGTTTGCTAGGCCTTTTTGGTCTGTAATTATCGAATGTAGGTAAGTATATCAACTTGTGCGATTACTTGGGTTCGTGGGGGGCTTGGTTCAAACGGGTTTTCGGGTTTGGGAGTATACGTGTCCCTACTAAACCTTCATCCCGGTAACCATGAGAAATATCAATATACTGTTAGTTGTTAGCTTTGGCGTCAAGAATTCCGACAGCTAGGACCTCAATCTCCTTATATCGGAATATTCGCTAAGAAGGCACTAGTAATGTAGGCTAGGTATGATGGGGTCCTTCAGTGTAGATGGTCAAAGGGTTGGTAACGATAAAGTCGAGAACCTGTTATATTGCTAAGATCTCTTCTCCGTGCTTGTCTCTGTTACTAGCAGTGAAGATGCTTGGATATTTAGATTCGGCCTCTGAGCAATCGCGGTATACACGCTAACTCTATACTCCCTGAGGATCTTGCTCACATTTCTGGGATCTCCACATCAGTGCAAACACTCTTAGACCCTGAAAGCTCTCTACCACGCCTTCTTACTCCGATTGTCAACTTATCGCTCTGCGCTTCTGTTATGTCTAAGGGTCTGGAGACCACGTCAGGTGTCAGCTGATCAGTTTATCCGTCGACAGCATTGGTTACGAATAATATTGCTCCCATGCTTCTCGGAGGTAGTCGCACTCCTCAGGCAGAAGATGGCGAGTCTTCTTTAGTTGGTTCAGTAGAGATTTTGGCATCCGAGCGCATGTTCTATTCTTGGCTCCCTGCCTTACATGACTTGTCCTTGGGATCGCGCCTATGGGTCTTTCACTTGGACTCCATCTTTTACCACCAGGGCCTTTGTGGATTCCCCCGGTCCACTTACTGGGCATAGTTACCTCTTTCATACCTTACGTGTTGTTGCAGGTGAGAGGGGTCTAACTTGTATGCAAAACATCCCGTTACCTTCGACCCACCCTTGCTACTGCCTGTCTTCAAGTGTCTGTAACCTGATGCACCATCGTCCGGGTCACCTGCCTCTACCTGCTTAAGGTGCCCGGAGGGCTCCCCACACAGACCCTGCTAACAGGATCCTGTCGGACAGATGGCCGCGATGTATATGGTCTTGTAAGATGTGTTCTAATTAGTCTGGTCTTTGGTGTTGGGACGCAACTACCCCGGTGGCCAGTGATGACACACGGTTCCAATGCCGGGGCCGGAGGGGGCTCTTATCTTTATTCTTCAAATGTCGTGAGCCTCAGGGTAGGGTAACTCTGACCCCTGAATCCTTATAAGGTGTCCGTGGGCCTGACACTTCCATGAGCCAGGTTGGATTTTTGTATCAATAGGCAGAGCTTAGATGGGACCAAGCGCATATGACACAAACAGACTGGTCTGACTTGTTTCATCATGCCACATGCCCGCAGGCAACACCATGCTTGCACTGTGTCATCAGGTTTGAGGAGTAGACACCATCAATGACTCTGGAGTGTAAGAAGAGCCAAATGGACAACGCGAAGAAGTGGAGCAATACATACAATAACTGAGCCCAAGCTGGGCCTTCCGTAGCCCTTTTTGCTAGGTCAGGCCAAAAAAACCTTACTGAGAAAGTTTCTACTCCACTTGCATTATGTATTGAATCTGTCAGTGCTGGTAGAAGTTCTTCCAGCATCAGCAAAAAAAAAACATGAATCTGATGCGCCCTCACTGCGTCCTGACGCCAGCGACGTCGTTGCTGTGTCCCGTGCGTCCTGTGCATCCTCAGTTCAGTTCCAGCGTCCGTACGCTTCCCCAGCGTCCTGAGTCCGTCCCCCACGCCTGCACGCCACTATGGCGTCCTGAGTTGCGCAGCAACACTCCCTTGCATCCGGACTTGACGTCCCCCCTGTTCTCCATATCCCAGCGTCCTGACGCTTTCAATTCGCCAGCCCCTTCCAGAAGCCGTCAGGATTATCATACTCCTACCCCTGGTCTCCTGACGTGAACCCTGTTCCCGCCCTGCGCCCGCCAACGTCCTGTGGCGTCTCTCGAGAGTAGTCATCACTGGCACGTTTAACTCATGTATTATTTACATATTTTCTTCATACTAGTACACACTATATATACAGCTTGCCATGGCACCCGATACACACCTTCGCACATATCCATCATACCCCCGTTGGTATAACTAATAAATCTCATTAAACGTCCTCAAGTTGATTCGGCTGTTGACGAGCCAGCGGCTGTCTCTCCCTGGAATGAGATGAGCCAGGCCGCGAATTGTCCCTATGTCAACCAATGTAAACTCTCGCGCATCTTCTCTCAGCTGAACCGTAACAAGACTGTGTATATCAGAGGGCCGGCCTGAGTTCAGAGGGCTCACACCCTTCTCGCAAACTTCTTCCCCCCCCCTGCATTTCACATACTTTCTCAACTCTACCCCGCTTTGCGTCCGGATCAAACCCCTCTCCCAGTTCACCTGGCCTGCTCGCCCTCATGGCTAATCCCCACCAACTCCCCCCCGGCAACACGGCCTTTGGCAGACTGTCGGCAACCTCCTCCCCCCTGCAAGCGCGCTCGTCTACGCCAGCCGTTGACTACCCTCAAGCCCTCACAGCAGAACAACTGGCCCTCGCAAGATCCTCCCTCCGCCTCAACCCCCGGGACTTTCCCGACTTCTCCCAGGACAGTCAGTCGGGACTCATTCCGTCAGAAACAGTGACCCTCACCCTCCTTGCCCAGCTTGTAAGAGGGCTGGTTACTATCTCACAAGAACTTTCCTGGGTTACCCAGGAACCCACATCCCTCGCCGAGGAGAACGACGCACTGATGGAGGAGCTCCATAACCTCTCGTCACAAATCGCAAACCTCCCACTCCCCCAGCCCCCGCCCCCCCACGAGGACCTCTCGGTCCTCCAATCAGCAATCAGGGACCTGTCACATGGTGTGACAGCCCATGCACCCCCGCACCCCCAAGCGCCCGCCCCCACGCCTCAGCCCCAGCCCTGGGCTCGCTCCCCCCCCCCACCAGGAAGGGGAAAGAAAAGGCCCGAGCACCCCCTGCCCTCCCCCGAATCCGAACGCAGATGCTAAATACCTTATCCCTTACTATGACACAAAGCTTGGCAGGGCTTTCAGTGATCCGGAGCGCTACGCACAGCTCCTCCCCCACTCTTACGAAGCCGGCGAGTTCCGCAGAGGGGCCTATGACCTCGCCTCTTTCACCCCCGGCCACCTCCACCCCGACTCCATCTCCTCACCCTCGTTTGCTCAGGCTGCCTCTGGCTCAGGCTCGGGCGGCAAGATGAAGGAGTCCTTGAAGCCCCCCTCACCCCAACAAGTTGCGAGTGCGGCTGCCCCCCCGGTTAAAAAGGGGCCGCCCTCCCTCCCGGGTGCTCAACGATGTTTCTTCGCTCCCCGCCTCTCCCCAGTCCCTTACCCCCAGGCTCCTGCGATCGCAGCAACCTTCCCTGACATCGCCAGCCACGTTCTTCGCGAATCCAACTGCCTCGTCCCTCTTGGGTTCTCCGCGTCGGTTAACATCCGCGGGCCATCTCGCTCATGGTCACCGCCAGGGCGACACCAGCTGCGTCTTACGCCCTGTACTTCGAATCCCTCACCAGGTCCCTCAACAAGTCCTTCCCCGTGGGTGAAAACGCCGGGGCTCAGTTCATCCTCGCTCTCACGGCCGTGCAGTTGGCCATACACGCGCTCCCGCTCCGTTTCCTCCCCCAAGATGAAGAGGAACTCTTCCCATATCTCAGGCAGGCAATCCTCAACGACAAAGCGACCCTGATTCTCTCAGCCCGTTACCTTAACCGGAGCAGAGATCCTAGGGGCACGAAGCAGGCCACTTCGGTGGTTGTCAGCGTCGACCCCCAACACGTTGTGGCCCTTACTTCAAGCGTCGTCATCCTCTCCCTGAAACGCAAGGTCGAACTTGCCTACTCAGCAAGCCGCTCCTCCCAGTGTAGAAACTGCTAGAGATACGGAAAAGCCACTCAACGATGCCCCGCCGCCCACCCGATGTGCCCTATATGTGCGCTTCACCATACTCGCACGGCTCACAGATGGCAGAATCCAACCTGCCCCCGGAGCGGGAACGATAAGCCAGTCCTATCCTGTTGTCTGACCTAGCCCCCCCATTGCTGTAAGTGCGGTAACAACAACATTGCCACCTTTAAGGACTGTCCGGCTCGACCTCGACCTGCTAGCCACTCCCGACCTCACACCCCTGCAGCCCAGGGTCAGGACCCCATGGACCTGGCTGTCGATGGCGACCAACAACCCTCTACTCCCCCGAGCGGGGCGGGTCCCAGTCAGATGGACCTCGTAACCCCCAGGCAACCCGCTCCGGCAGGCCCTCCACGCCCCGGTTCCACTCAAGGCTTTGGCGGCCCTCTCCCCCTGGAGGAGCCAAGCCCGTCCCCAGCCCCCTCCGCTCGTCGGGTGCGTCCCGGAAATCAGTAACTTGCCCCCTCAATCTAGCAGGAGGCAGGCCTCCTCCCTCCCCCTCCTTTCCGTCATTCAACATAACTGACTTGGGAGCTGGGATGTTTTTCTTTCCTTATTTGAGTCTTTTAAAGAGACAAACACTTATCCTTCGGTGGTCCTCCTTCAGGATCCTCCTGTTAGTCAGGCCCCCCTTCCTTCCTCGAATGGTTTTGTATCTTTCTTTCCGCCTGTCAGGAAGCCCAGGATCGCATCCTACCTTCATCATTCATTTCTTGCTCGCTTTTCCGTGTTACCAAGGTTCACTGATAGGGTAGATGTCATGTCCCTTGACATCTCCTCCCAGAAACCTGTGTTTGACTACCGTTTCCACTCCTTTAGGCTGATTAACGCCTATTCAATCAACCCGGCGGACCAAAGAGTCCAGTCCGTCCCCCCAGAACCCCTCTTTCCTGACACCAGGGTCCCGCTATTGGTGGTGGGAGTCCTGAACATCCACAACCCCGCGTCTGACCCGCTGCGCTCCTTTTCACCCCATGAAGTCTCCTCCTGCGCGCAATACTTGGAGTTGGCGGCGTTAGGGGGTTTTACCGTACTAAACTCCTCAGGCCTGTACAACAGGTTCCCTCTCTCAGGAAAGGCACGCCCCTCTGTCATTGACCTTGCTTTCGCAAACCCCCTGCTCCTACCATTCGTCAAAAGCTGGGAGACCTCTCTCCCCTTGATGGGCTCAGACCACGTCCCTATCACTATTTTGCTTGCGTCTCCGTCCTCGGACCCGGCCCCCCCACGTCTCAGGTGGGACCACGCGGACTGGGAACTGCTCTCCCCAATCATCAAAAACTTCATAGTCCCCTCCTTCTTTTTTTCTACCGTGCCCCACCCCGAGGGTCCTAGATGAATGGATCACTGGGGCACTTGACCGCCTCACAGGCCTTCTTAAAGACCACACCCCAAGCTCACGCCCTTCCCACCATTCCAAACCTTGGTGGTCCCCCCACCTCACCATCCTGCGCCGCGAATACCACAAGGCGGCCCGGCTGGCCAGCAAACAAGGCACCATGGCCCTGAGAGATATGACGAACATCTCAAGAATGCGCTACTTCAAGGCCATCAAGGCAGAGAAGAACAAACACTGGTCCTCCTTTCTACTCTCATCCACCCCCCTGAACCTGTGGACGGCAAAGAGGTTCGCCTCACGCCGGGCCCCCCCTCACTTTCCTTCCCTCCCCGGCACGGAAACCCCGCAGCAGATGAACAAGGCCCTACTGGGCCACTTCTTTCCCCCGAAGGCTCCCTTCTCCCCCCCCCCTAGGCTGAGGCCACACGCTTCAACTCCCCCTCTGACCAAGGAGGAGATCGCCCACACACTCTCCAAGTCCTCCTCCTCGTGGGCTTCTGGCCCCGAGGTGATCCCCTAGCTGACCCGGAAACGGGTGAATTCCATCAACCGCTCAATCCTCCTCCGGATCCTCTCACCGTTGGTTACCTTGGGGTACCACCTGGCCTCACTAAAAGTGGCAACCAGGGTGGTCCTCGACAAACTGGGGAAACCCTCGTATGAGTCACCCTCCTGTTTCAGGATTATAGTCCACCTCCGAACTGTCTCCAAGATCCTGGAAAGGATAGTTGCATCACGACTCCTCCTTGCGGCCCACTCCAGGGGCCTGATCCACCCTAACGAATGCGGCTCCCTCCCCGGGCTGAACACATACGATGCCTGCCTCACCCTCATGAACGACCTGAGAGCCCTGCAGAGGCCGCGCCTTAAGGTCTCCTCCCTTTTTCTGGACATCAAGGCAGGCTTTGACAACGTCGACAACCCGACTCTGGCCCGCATCCTAAGGGAGGGCGGTATCCCCCATTACCTGGTTTCCTGGGTCACCTCCTTTCTGGGGGAGTGTAGCTGCCCACTTGTTTTCCAGGGAGCACCAGGCACCCCAGCCCCTGTCAACGTTGGAGCCCCTCCGGGCTCCCCCATCTCTCCTTTGCGTTTCCTTATTTATGTTGCGCCCCTCCATTTCAGGATCCCACGGGGTCTGATGCTTTCTTACGTGGACGATTTCGCCCTGACCACCACCTCATTCTCCTACCGGGGAAACATCCGCCGCCTACAGGCACTGTTCAGGACTATTCAGGCCAGAGCAGTCCGCCTTGGGATATCCTTCTCCGTCCTCAAGACTGACCTCATACAGTGGAGGACCCCCAGCCCAAGGCACTCACAGCTGTGTCTCTCACCCATTCAGTTAGACGGGGAAATTTTTCACCCCCTTGATTCACTCCCGTGGTTAGGATACTGGTTTACCCCCACCCTGTCCACATCAACACACTTCTGCGCTAGCTCAAAGAGCTTTTGCCCTCGTCAGACACCACAGCCTCCCCGGGGCACGGCTCGCCCCCTACCCTTGCCATAGACTGGCGAGTTCCCTCGTCGTGCCCCTCCTTCTGTATGGGGCGGACCTCTTCACGCCCAAGGTGGGCTCCCTCGCAAGGCTCAACACCTTCTGGCACAAGGTGCAGAGGTGGGCCACTAACTGCTTCTCCTGAACCCCCATCGGCATCCTAGCCATCGATTCCTGTCTCCCCCCCATCCCCCTCCTTGTGTCACAGAGGCAGCGTCTGGCCGCCCTTAGGACTGTCTGCTCCCAACCCGGGGTCAACCTGGCAACGGCACGCCTACACCCCTCCTTCCCCCCCTCTCTTCCCGAGCCCCTGACGACTCAAGAGCCCACACCAAGGGTCTCTCGTCGGTCTACCTCCCCCTGAGCTGGAAGACCCCCCGCCCCTCCCCCCCTCTTCCGAACCACCTCCCGATTGACACGGTGGCCCTCAGGACTATCACCTTCACCGGTGGCCTGGCCAGGGTGCCCATGATAAATGCACACCTCGTCCCCAGAGTCTCGCCACACCTCCCTCCGCAATCCCTAATGGAGAGCACGTACTCTGCCCTAAAGAAGATGGTTAGGGAAGCGCTCATCAAGGACTGGTCCCGACTGTTCCCCCCCCCCCACCTACAAACACCACCTCCCAACCTTTCACTCTCGCCCCTTCATGGGCCTGGGGAATTTCATGGCTGGGCGAATCTACCAGATGAGAGCCGGGAAAAGGTACCTGGCAGCGCACCCTTCCTGGAGGGCCCCAGAGGCCGATAGCTCCTGCTCCCGTTGCTGTTTGGAACCTGAATCCTTCGAACACGCTATCCTCACATGCCCCTCTAGACAGGGCGCCCGCGCACGTTTCCTCCACGGCCTCACAGATGTCCGTCATGAGGCCCCCCTCTGGTCTTCTCTCCCCCTTTTGAAAAGACTCGCTACCTACATCAGCGTCACCTCCACGGGCTTTCCTCCAACGATGTTCCCACCCACCACTCCCCCCTCCTCCCCTCCCCGCCCTTCCCCCTCTCCCCCCCTAACCCGCCGCCCCCCGTGTTCTGAATGTTTTCCTTGGCCGAGGCTTAAGAAGTGTGGCGAGTCAATGACCTTTCTTTCCTGTAGCTTATGTAGCCTTTCCTTTTGTATGAGTTGTATGACTTTACTTTCCTTACAGTTAGAAGTGGCCTTTGGCCCCGTGGAGGAGAACCCCTGTGAGATTGGATAATTACCGGTGCCGTAACTTTCTTTTGTTTGTTGTTTGGATTTATAGGTTTTGTTCTCTCCATAGCTCGCTCGGCATGAGGCTTTTTGTACCTAAAACAATGAACGCATGATTACAAAAAAAAAATAAAAAAAATAAAAAAGAGTTTACAGGGCTCAACATCTGAATGCCTGCCAACCGCCGCACAGTGTCTTAGCTGCAGTCCCTGATGTTAAAGAGCGCCACGAGCGTCGCCAGGAGACGGCCCCTCAGGGCACCATGCATATCCTCACTTCGGGCCTGTACCCAAACCCAATCATTCCGACTTTCTTGATTCCGAAATCGGTGGGTTCCTGTGCATCGTGCCCGATGGATGTCGTAATCATCGGTTTCCTGGAATGCCAAAACCGGGATTTCGAGTTGCGTTAGTAGTTCAACAGGAAGTAGTTGGAGTAGTGCTAGTTGTTCGGGAAGGCGGCATTGAGTTGGCAGGTTGTGTCGGCTGTATCGAATCAATTCCAAACAGATCCGGTCAAGAGAGACTCCTAACACCTGGCAAAAATCAAGGATGTCAGACAAGTCGTCACGACGACCTTTCAGGTTCCTTCGTGGAGGGGCCGGCGTAGATACCGTACTCGTTGTTTTAACTAAATAGCCCAGGACGTCGTCACAGAGATTGGCTCCGCAACGTCGGAGTGAATTCACGTTTAAAAGTCTCATTCGGATTGCATGCTGACCACAGTAGCTGTGAAGAATTTGTCACTCGTCATTGTTCTTATTCGAGCATCTCCATCCGTCCTTGATCTGGTCCTTATGCGCTAGCTCTCCAAACTCGGTGGAATACATTGGGATATTGCCAAACTGGCATATATGATCAGAGAAGTGACTTAGCAGATGCATCTTAACAAAGTTGAAATGTGATTCTGTATGGATCATGTCCATACGGAGGTCGTTGTCCTCATCCCGATTGTCTATGAGGCGCCAGCGCTGCTTAGACGGTGCCACTAGCATGTTGCTTTGGCCTCGCTGATGTCGTATCTCCTGTCACTGCTTGCCAACCTTGGCCCGTTTGCGTTTAGAAACTCGAAACTCCAAGAAGATATCTTTCATCCAGTGAACACCGTCGAGATATTCCTCCATATAGGCTATGATCTCGGGGGTGTGGCTTCGGTATTGCGCCATCATATTGAAGTCGGCCAGTGCCCGGACACACTCTAGAGCACGTTTGAAAAGTAGTACGTGCCGGCTGTCGGCCTGGCGCAATGCTACGGGAAGAACCCCCAAAGGACACCGCCCAAGGTTCCTCATCGGTTTTCGTTGCCACTGCGTGACCTAGTGATTAGCCTTTTTGGGTACAACAAACCCCGGATATGGCGGTAGCGCCTGGCTGCTGTCGTCAAAGGAGTGGAGCTGGCCGTGTGTCATGAGAAAGCCCGAGATCGAGTCCATCAAGTGCTCGAATAACCTAAGATAAACTGTAAGAAGCAAATCTGGCTTGTGCAGACCAGGCGCCGAAACCCGGTGAAGTCCAAGAAATGGGTTTTTCGCAAGATCGATACCAAGAGTTTCAAACATGGTGCGGGAGTCGTTACTGGCAGATTCACGGTCGCAACATTCATATCTTGCATAATCTCAGGCCTGGTGGCTCTTGGCGTCGGATCCTAATTGCCCCGGAAGCACCTCGCATTGAGGACAAACATTCGATTTTATCCCGTGAAGCGCACCGTTTTCCATATCGTCAGCAATCCACGCGGACAATATTGGAAAGCATCTCCGCACTTTCCCGTTGGCACAGTCAATATTGATGCCCTCCAGCGCCGCATTCGGCACGGGCTCAAACAGGAGTTCGAAGACGCCTCGCTGTGTGTCGGGATTAATTTGCCATGGCAAGTGGCCGGCTGAAGCCATTGTAAGTTTGGGGAGAACATGCAATAGCTCAAGAAGGAGAACTGCACAGGATCCGCGTCTCTTACAACGGGCTGCTGGAAGATTTCCAAGAGGCAAATAGACCGGCCATGCCTTCTTGTCACCTGAAAGGTTGCTCAGATGCGTCTGATCCGAGATCCCAATGATTGGAACAACAGTTGCGCCAGACGGAAGTGTCTCCTATAATCAATTAATCAGCGCTCCCAGGAAAGAGATCCAGAAACTCTACTTGAATGTCCCACCACCAGTGTGCTGTATGCATCTCTACATATACCCATTGTCCTGTATGATGGTAGTCACACAGTGGCGTGTAAACAAAGTCATCTCTGTAGGCTATCTGGCGAAGGAGATTTCTGACAGAATCTAGGACGGTGCAATAGAAGAATGATAAAGTTCTCTTTCCAGCTGTTAGGCGCACGGACTCCCCGTAAGGATTTACAGGGCAAAGTTACCCTACCTTGACGCACACCAACTTCGAAGAAAAAAGATAACACCCCCCTCCAGCCCCGGCGTTGGGACGGCGCGTCATCACTGGCCGCCTGGGTAGTTGCGTCCCAACACCAAAGACCACTATCAACGGAACACGTCTTATAACACCGTATACGTCGCGGCCGTCCGTCCGACTGGATCCTGTTCGCAGGATATATGAGGGAAGACCTCCGGGCACCTTATCCAAGTGGAAGCAGGTGAATCGGACGACGGCGCATAAAGTTACAGACCCTTGAAGACAGACTGTCGGAAAGGTCGGTCGAAAGTAACGGGACGTCTCGCACAAAAGTTAGTCCGCTCGTATCTACAAAGTCGTGTAGAGTATGAAGTAGGTAACTATGCCCAGTAAGTGGATCGGGTGAATCCACAGAGGACAAGTTGGTAAAAGATGGAGTCCGAGGGAAAATTCCTATAGGTACGATCCCGAGGACAAGTCGTGTAATGCCGGAAGACCAGAATACGAGATGCAGTTGCATACCGAATTCTCGACGGAACCAACCAAAGAAGAAGGGCCATCTTCTGTCCAGCGAGTTGGAATACCCTCAACGAGCACGAGGGCAAGATAATTCGTAACCATTGTTGTCAACGGATAAACGGATGAGCTGACACCTGACATGGTCTCCACACAATCAGGAATAATGAAAGCGCAGACCGATAAGTTGGCCATGGGAGCAAAAGGTGTGCTAGAGAGTTTTCAGGGTCTACGAGTGTTCGCACTCAGGTGAAGTTCGCAAAGTTGCGGGCAAGGTACTTAGTTAGCATAGAGTTAGCATGTATACCGCGATTGCTCAGACGCGGAATATCAATATCGAAGCATCTTCGCTGCTATTAGACAAAAACAAGCACGGAGAAGAGATCTTATCAATATAATAAGTTATTCTACACTTTTATCGTTACCAATACTTCGAAGATCCATATCGAAGCAAACCATTATATCTAGCCTACATTACTCGTGTCTTCTTAACAAGTTCTCCGATATAATCACGATTCAGGTCCTAGCTGTCGGAATACCTCACGCCGAAGCTACCACCTAACACCAGCCTCCACCTGTCCTTCAAACCAGTCTAGATATCGACTATACAGATCCAATTCCCGGAGGTGCATCTCAAGCGTGTGCATAGAGCCATAGCCGACAGACTCAGAATTGCCTAGGCCACTCGCGAAGTATTGGTTGATTGGTGACTTTGGTACTTTACTCTCAAGGAGCCAAGAGGCAAGCCTGATCCCTTGCCCGCTGGGGAATGGTGCCCATGGGTTGTCGCACAGATTACTGATTTCTTGGTCGAACCCGTTCACTTCCCCAATTGCTTCTCCAGCGCCTAGAAAATGAGTTTGTTGGCCGCAGGACAAAGAGGGAGTATTTTGAAGCACTTCAGAATGTTAGGTGGTAGCTTGGGCGTGAGGTATTCCGACAGCTAGGACCTTGATCGTAATTATATCAGAGAACTCGTTAAGAAGACACGAGTAATGTAGGCTGGATATAATATTCACTTCGATATTAGGTAGTCGAAATATTGGTAACAATATAAAAGTGTGGATAACTTATTTATATTGATAAGATCTCTTCTCCGTGCTTGTTGTATCTAATAGCAGCCAAGGTGCTTCGATATTTATATTCCGCGTCAGAACAATCGCGGTATACATGCTAACTCTATATTAACTAAGTACCTTGCCCGCAACTCTGCGAACTTCACCTGAGTGCGAACACTCGTAGACCCTGAAAACTCTCTACCACACGTTTTGCTCCCAAGGCCAACTTATCGGTCTGCGCTTTCATTATTCCTGATGGTGTGGAAACCACGTCTGGTGTCAGCTCATCCGCTTTATCTGTTGACAACCATGGTTACGAATTATCTTGCCCTCGTGCTCAGCGAGGGTAGTCTAACTCGCTGCACAGAAGATGGCCAATCTTCTTTGGTTGGTTCCGTCGAGAATTCAACCTGCAACTGCATGTTGTATTCTGGTCTTCCGGCATTACACGACTTGTCCTCGGGATCGTACCTATAGGCGTTTTCCCTCGGACTCCATCTTTTACCAACTTGTCCTCTGTGGATGCACCCGATCCACTTACTGGGCATAGTTACATCCTTCATACTCCTCACGACTTTGAGGGTACGAGGGGACTAACTTGGGTGCAAAACGTCCCGTTACCTTTGACCCAACCTTCCGACAGTCTGTCTTCAAGTGTCTTTAACCTTATGCGCCGTCGTCCGATTCACCTGTCTCCACCTGAATAAGGTGCCCGAAGGTCTCCCCTCATATATCCTGCGAACAGGATCCGGTCGGACTGACGGCCGCGACGTATACGGTGTTATATGATGGGTTCCATTGATAGTGGTCTTTGGTGTTGGGACGCAACTACCCAGGCGGCCAGTGATGACGCGCCGTCTCAACGCCGGGGCTGCCGGGGGTTGTTATCTTTTTCCTTTGAAGTTCGTGTGGATCAAGGTAGGGTAACTTTACCCTGTAAATCCTTACGGGGAGTCCGTGCGCCTAACAACTAGAGGCTGGCACTCGGAAGAGTGGGTGGAAAGCAACCAGAGCTTATGCACACAAGTTAGGCCCCTCTTACCTTCAAAGACGTGTAGGGTCTCAAGAAGGTAACTATGCCCCGTCAGTGGATCAGGTCAATCCACCCAGGACATGGTGGTAAATAATAGACTCCAAGGGGAGAAACCTATAGGTGCAATCCAGAGAACAAGTCATGTAATGCCGGAAGACAAGAATACGACCTGCCATCTCATACCAAATTCTCCACTGAACCACCTAAAGAACAATCGCCATCTTGTGTCTAGTGAGTTAGACTACCTCCGTGAAGGACGAGGGCAAGATAATTCGTTATCATTGCTGTCAATGGATAGGCAGATGCACTGACAACTGACGTGGTCTCCACACCATTAGGAATAATGGGAGCACAGACCAATAAGTTGACCATCAGATCAAGAAGGTGTGGCAGAGAGTTTTCAGGGTCTACTAGTGTTCGCACTTAGAAGGTTCGCAGAATCATTAGTGAGATACCTAGTTAGTATAGAGATAGCATGTATACCGCGATTGCTCAAACCTGGAATATCAATATCGAAGCATTTTCACTCCTATTAAGACACAACAATCACGGAGAAGAGATCTCATCAATATCATAAGTTTTTCTACTTGATTGTTAATAATATTTCGACTAGCTATACCGAAGTCCCCTCTTGTATCTGGCCTACATTACTTGTGTCTTCTTAACGAGTTCTCTGATACAAGACGATCCAGGTCCTAGCTGTCCGAATACCTCACGCCAAAGCTACCACCTAACAAGAGTATTCAAACTAGATAGCAAAGCTATCCTTTCCTATATGCCTAACACTAAATATGTTTTTCCTTGAATGCCCTTTTCACCAGACCTCAATTTCATTTAGCAGGTCTGGTGACGAATGAAATCTCAAATTTACAGGCATACTCACTGCCCTCAAACCACCAATTTACTTTGAGATTCAATTCCAGAGAAGGGGAATCATATTTCTTCATACCATTTAGAACTTTTATTACAAAGTACACCTCCATCTGTTCCTGCAGTTCTTGCTACTAATCAAGGATATACTAGGTCTTAAGGCTCTTCCTTCTTTTGTTTATTGTTATTGTTCTAACTATTATTATTTGATTTTTTTTCTTCTTTCATGTTACCAAATTCGTGAAATTAGATTCCAACTGTATGGAGTCAATTCCCCTATATCTTAGTTTTTCTTTTATTTATGATATTTTCTTTTCAGTTTACAGTACCATTCTTCTATTATTATTATTATTATTATTATTATTATTTTCATTATTTTCATTATTATTATTATTATTATTATTATTATTTTCATTATTTTCATTATTTTCATTATTACTTTTATTATTATTAAACTTTCTATCATCATTTTTATCATTATTCATATTATGAAATCTATTCTTAATCTCATACTTTCATTTATATCATTTACTCAGCACAATTGTATATTATTTCTTTCTCTTTTCCTTTATTTAAGCTCTTCTGATACTTTTCTCGTATCGTCTAAGTATTTATATTTGCTCTCAAATTTCACACTGTTCCATTGCTTCTAAGACACACAGCCTGGCTTGTACCCCTGATCCAGATGGTGCCCCGCCTCCATCCTTTACCATCACATTTTCTCCCGATCCTACCTTTCTCCCGCTAGCTATTCCAATCTTTCCAATTGCTTTCTTTGCCGATGCCGGTCTTTCTTCCTCGTGAGCCGGCCTGGGGTCAACTTCCACCCTCCTATAACCATCTTGACCCCTTTGTTTACAGCCCGAGAAGTAGGTACATCATCGTTGGCCTTTGCCTTTCCTTTTCCTTGTTTACCGAAATCCAGGCATTACCCACATCCCCTGTTTCTTCAATATCTGCCATTGGGATATCAAGTGGCACGGGGCTAGGACTTGCATTTTTCCTAACCCCACCAATCTTCCCAATGACTCGCTTGGTAGGTTGGGGAGAAATCTTTGGTGGCGAGAGAGCTTTTGAAACATCAGGAGTGGCTGGCTTTCGAGAAGCTGGAAGGCCAACATCGAGGTCATCATCCTCCGAAACGGCTTCATCGTGGGCACGATGGGCCTGGGGCGGAGTAGGAGATTTTAGTTTCCTCCTGAAGGGCGCTGGCGAAATCCTTTGTGGTCTCTTAATCGATTGAGGGGTTTGCCCCGATTCTCGGGTGGTGTTTTTTGCCTGAAGGGGCGGGCGTGTTAATATGCGGAGGTTATATTACAGCTATAGATACAGGCGGAAGTTTAGGGATAGGATGGTGCAATCTCACCGATTCCTATCCGCATAAAGACCGCAAGGCACGTTGGGCTCATAGAAAAGGCAGCTCGCTACCATTGTCGCAGGAAACAAGCTTATCCCTGTGGAGAATGTCTTCGGAGGTGAAAGAGCGGAATCCTATCGAAACCGACATACCTCAAATCCATCGGCAGTGTCTGAAGCTGGCTTTGCCGGTTTTTGGTTCTGGAGAAATCTCCTTTGGATGCCCCCACTGCTCTCGGACCTTTTCCCACGCAGATTCTCTTTCTCCTCCTCATTTCCATCCCCATCTAGTCCTCTCCACCATCCACCAGCTTCCCCGCCTGGCCCTTTCACACCAGGAATCCTCGCTCCTTCCCCCCCCCCGCTCACAAGACGGAAAATTATGGCAGCAGTCTTTGAAGAATTTTCTGACCCGCGTTGAAGAGGATATTTTACAAGGACTCCAGCTCCACCATCTCGTGTGACTACCGGTACTACCATGTCCACCTCCCGGAACAAGTACACCACTATACTAGGTTCAACATTACATACTTCCGAACCCATTGACAATAAAAACGATATGAAGGAATTAGCAGTGCCCCCAGCGGAGGGTCGTGCCAAGACCCCCGGACGGGACGGGACGGCTATCTGGGGTCCGTCCGGGCCTAAGGGCAGGACGGCGGGCCCTACAGGATGAGACATTTTAGTTCAGGGTAGGGGGGGCGGACGGCAGGGGATGGCCGGGGATGGTGGGGGACGGTGGGGGACTGCAAGAGTGAATGTCTCATGATGTGAAAAGAATTCGTTTGGAGGTGTATGATTTCAGCTTGGCTAGTACAGGCTACAGTCCCCTATAGTCCGTCCGGTCCTCACCTTCCCGGGCGTAGTCCGTCCTAGCACCCCTAAAAGACGGACTATGAGCCGTAGTCCTCCCCGTCCTCCTCCGAAGACGGACGGACTGGGCGGTTGGGAACACTGCGAATTGGCTCCTTTCAATCAGCCACCGTCCCCGATTCCAGAGAACGACCAATACTCCTTTCAAACTATCCTTTCGACAACCGATTTATTTGAAAAGGCGGTGAAGAAATACCTAGGATTGAGAACGGGGGTATAGTCACAGGGATACCTGGAGATAAAGTTGAAGGACTGAGTACCGCCTTTGTGCATCGTGGGATTCGTGCTGCACGATTTACATTTGAGCCAGCTTCACAGGCACTAATTATAAAATTGATGCCCAGGTATGCACATGAGAATACCAGTCGAACCTTTATTGAAGCTGTCACCGACCATATCAAGCTTATCCCAGGACACACGAAGAAAGTGTATGCGCAAGTTGGGGCGACAAGGTTTCAGAGCCTGTCAGTGTAGGAACGTGGTGGTGGTGGAAGAATGACTTAGTGTATTTCCTATCTATGACCGAAGGTATATATAGAGATACATGACCGCCAAGAGCCAACAACCGGTTCTACTAACCCTACTGCTCAACCCCAACACATATGAGGATAGCTACCCGTACCTACTGCTACCCTAATATCTAACAGTCAGGCCGGGGCAAGGAGGGCGATCAGGGGCCTCAACCCCGCACAAGGTACCCAATGCTTTTCCCTCGTTTGTTGTTGAAGTCGTCTACCTCAAATCAATAAACCAACTGCGGTGCGATGCCAGGTAGTAGCTAGTGGATTCGAGAGGAACCACAGTCATGGTGGTTATGCTCCAGATTGCGAGAAACTCCCATTCCATGAAATTAGAATGCTGGGCACTGGACCCAAATACAAGCCCTGCCCCGGAGAGAAACTCTACCGACTGAGTGTACACAAAGCTTTGATATCTACCAATGGAGATGTTACTCCTCTTAAAACTCTCAACCCAAGAACCCGGAATCTTATTATTCCCTACCTGGCCATCTTCGACGAAACGCATCCCAATACGATCCCTATTATTATTCCGGAATCCGAACTCTCAGAGATCGCCTTAAGCATTTTTGAGCGGTGCCGCTAGGCCCCCCCCCGCATCCAAGTACTCCAATCCCCCAACCCATGCACCAACTACCAAAAACTGACTGAATAGATATTTCTCAATTCCCTCCCGCAAAGCTAAAAAAAGAGAGAGCAAATTCCGTCATGCCAACTCCCACCAGCGGCGCAATGGTAGGATGGACGACTTTGGGCGAAGCCTCAGGGGCCTGGATGCTGGGGCACACGGGTTACAGGGGGTCTTCATGGTGGAGATAATTGTTAGTAGACACAGCCTAAGTAAATAAATTATATGGTTTACGGCACTGAGGATGTCGCGCAAATTTGTCGTCATTGTCCAAATCAGGGCTGAGAGAAATGGGAAGCGAATACCTCATGTCATGCTTCTACCGAATACTCCTCCCCCCTCTGATCGCAATTAGCCACAAATTGGCTGCTCGTATACACCCTTTTCATTTTAGAAATAAGAAACAGGAACTAAAAACGCAAGTGCGAGGAGAATGGCAATCGGAAAACCAGAAAAATAAACTAAACTACGATAGCGTACAATACAGGCTACTTTGGCTCTGAAAGGAGAAAGGAAGGAAGAAAATAAGGGAAGTAAACTTCAACAGCGAGAACTAACCAGGTGATAGGCGTTTTTCTTTGTAATTCCGTCCTTGGTCTCGCCTCACAACCATCCTCCCGCTCATTGCCGCCGGGGATTAGGATGAGAACGATTTTGCTTGTCGTGAAATTCGTTTTATGAAATTCTCCCAACGCTCGACCCCGGTGGTTGCATTACCATCGCCCGCCAAATCACATATCCTGTCTGCCTGTCTCCAGTCGTAGTAGATAATCCGCCATCGCATTGATATCTCTCTGGTCTTGGTTTTATGACTAACCTATCGTACCGTGACACACTCCCTCACGATCTCCTCTTCCCTGAATCCGATCCGACTCGATGTAGTTGACTGATTGTCGGTTCGTGATCCTTGGCTCGCCTCGTCCGGTGGTAAAATGTGTGAGGAGGAAGGTATGATATGGTGTGCGCAGAAAAAAAGAAAACAAAACTAATAAAAACCAGACCAAACGACAAAAAACAAGACATGGCAATACTTAAGAAAGACTACGACTGACCGCCAATAGTTTTTTGCATTTGCGTTTCTTCTCGTTTCTCCCGTTCGGTCTCGTCTCGTCTCGCCGGTGGATTGATAGTCGTGGCGGGATAATCAAGATATCTGATCCAAGAAATAAAAGGTTTGTTTTTTTGAAAAAAATATTCGTCCCCTATGGGTCCATGTCCCGAAGCCGTAGGACAAAAAGAAGGTATGAGGAAGAAGTGAGGGAAAGAATATATAAACGCCGAATAATATCCCACGATATGTTGAAAATAAGCCACCAGCCTCCACACTCTCACTTTCTCTCAATCCCACCGGTAAGGTAAGGCAAGGCAAGGTAAGGTGCTCACGCGACCAACTAATTCGAAACCTCAACCGCCCTGGGTGGATGATACTCGTACCTCGGTAGCATTGCTCTCTTTTCTTCCTACAGTGCCAAATTCCCACGTTAGCTAAAGTACTCCCAAAAGATTAGAAGCAATGAGAGGTATGAATTTACAGGACTAATCTCATTATCCGCATACACCATCTTAGTCTCCCTCTTGGGCTTCTCCTTCCCGTCCTTTTTCTTGTCGGCCGGTTGGACGTCGGGAAGGCTACTCTGCATAGTTTCTGGGGTAGGCTTGTTTTCCTCTGCTGTGGGATTCCCGTTTCTGCCGTGCGCATGACCATGGCCGTTGGTACTATGTGGCTGGTAATTATGGTTCCCGTGCTGCGGTTGCTGCTGCTGCTGCTGCTGCTGATATGGCGGTTGGTTATATGATTGTTGCATGGGGCCGGTCGGTGGGTAACCTCCTGCTCCGGCGAAACCAGCGTTAGCTCCGCCGGCTTGGGGGTACATTTGACCTTGTCCCTGTTGCTGCTGCTGGCTCCAACCCCCACCCCCACGACCGAACCCGGGGTTGCTGATGGGCGCACCGCCGAAATTGGGTCGGGGTGGGAGTCCAGGCGCGTTAGGCCGCGGGGGGAGACCTGGGATCTGGTGGGGCTGAGGGAGGGAAGATGGAGCACGGGAAATGTGTTGTTGAGGGGGTGGTGGCCCCTGCTGGGGTTGGAATTGATTGTGCGGATTTGGGTTATACCCAGGTCCCCCATTTGGACCAAAGGGAGGGTGTGCAGCATGGGGAGGGCCGGAAGGTTGGAAGTTGTTGTATCCCGGACCAGGCGGAACGGGAGCTCCCCGACCAAAAGCTGCCGGGGGTTGCTGGAAGGGCGGTTGATGGTAAGGTGCTGGATAGGCTGTTTGGTTTTGTGGGGGATAGACTGGTGCAGCAGGGTATGCAGGTGCCTGCGGAATTGGGTACGCACCTTGCTGGAAAGGGGCCGGAGCCGGGTTTTGCTACACAACCAAATCAGCTGCTACCCAACTTAGACACCGCTATCAGGTGCAGAGAGACAACATACAAATCCGGCAGCCGGTGGCTGCTGCTGCTCATACCCGCCCGCCTGTCCCGGACTCGCACTTCTCCCACCCGCCACCGCCGGTGCCGGGCTCATACCCCCCCCCGGCCCTGCGCCTGAAACCCCACCGCCTACCACCGCAGCAGCCATAGCCTTCTTATGCGCCTCCAACTTCTTCTTGATATTCTCTGGGTCTAAATCCTTGCTAATATCGACTTTTGGCCTCTTGGGCGCATTCCCGGATTGCCCACTTGCAGCCCGGCGGTCGGCTTCTCTTTGAGCAACGGCAGCTAGAATCCTTTGATTATGCGCATTTACCTCACTCTCCGGGATCCCCTCCGTCCCGAATATCTCCAGGTCTATCGACTCCCGGCCTGGCAGTGCGTTATCGACGGCTTCGAGCTGCTCCTTGTGCACTTGTTCCATGTGGACACGCAATCCTTTGTTCGCATTAGCTAGGCACCGCGATGCTAGAATAGAGTAAAGGGAAGGGAAAGGAGATTAGATACCGCCAGCTGTATTTAACCGCCGCCCGCATCGTTCACACTTGTAATGCTTTGCTTTTTGATGAGCGATTAGTATTTTCAAGTCGTCAAAGTCGCGTTCGCAGTAGTAGCACCATGGCCGGGCGAGAAGGTCCTCAGCTTCGGGATTTTGCCTCTTCTTCTTTTTCGTCATCGTTGGCGATGGGTGAAAAGAGAAATGTTTTTTTTTTCCCTCCTTTTCTCCCAGAAATAAATAAGGGAGGGGGGGATGGGGGGAAAGAAGGTGCTGGTGAAAAATTAAATTGAATTGGAAGTGGTTGGCTGGATGGAAAGGGTGCTGTGCTAATTGCCCTAATTCGGGGATTTACCAGAGTTTTTTTTTTAATTTGTGTGTTGGCTTTTTCAGGGTTCTACACGTCTGGGCTGGGTAATTGATATCATACATACCGGACCACACTTCAAAATTCAAATACCATCCATCACCATCATATACGGTAATTACAGTACAACAACAGCAACCACAACTTTCCTATATCATCAAACAATCTCATCTCTGTACATACCCAAAAATCCATTCTCCATTCTCCTTCCCCAATCTCCCCGCCCCACCCACCGCAACGCAAGCCACCCCCAGCCGCTTTCCTAGTCAAAAGCTTTCCTATCGTATCACAACGAGAAGAAAACCACTTCTTCACCCCGCGTCTTGCGGTTGAAGGTCTGTGGGGGCCGGGGTGGGTGCCCATTTTTTACATTCGTTGCTAGAGCGAAAACACTCCTTAGCCGGGAGGGACCTTCATAGTTCATGCCTGGGCCGGTTTGCTTACTTGGGCGCGACTCCGTGTGTTCGACATTCCTTCATATATCCCCAAGTTTTCGAGTCGCAATTGGGTTTACAAACATTAAACCAGTTCACATAAAAACCACGATACGCACAGATACCGTACTGCGCTTGTATCTCAAGGGTTGTGTATGTGTGTTATTTCAAATACACGACGAGGGTAGGTAGGTATAGACTAAAGATAGACTACTAGCAAATGCTATAGTACTAAAGGCCGTGCAATAAGCAAGAAGAAGATCAAAGAAAAGAAAGAATAATAATCCCTCTAAGCCCGGGTATTTCCGCCATGATAGTGTAACAGAAGAAATGTAGCTTAAAAGAGACAACCACCAGAGGACACCACACTCCCCCTCCCAGAAATCAATTCGTATATACACATCGTCCTCACTCAAAAACAGAAAGAAAAAACACCCATCCAAAATAATAACAGTAATAATAACACGAACGAATAACATCTAACCTCCCCTACATGATAACACACCCCACCTTGTCCCCCCCTTGCTCCTCCTCAACCGCCCTCCTCTCTCCCCTCCTCCTCTTCATCTCACGGACGTTCGCAGCGGCGCTCCTTTCTGGTCGGCTCGGATTCCTCCTAACGCTCCCGCGGACTCCCCTCCCCGTGCGACCACTCCCCGTACCAGCACCACCAGTACTCCTCACGCTGCCACCCCTGGAGCTTGGATTCCGCCTATGTTCATTCTCGCCAAGCACTAGCAATGAAGTATCCGGTGCATAAGATTCCTGTAGGTTCACCCTGCGCCCGCGGGAGGGCGAGCGGCCGGGACTCGGTCTGCGGGTGGGCATTGGGCGGTACTGAAACGAGTTACGACTGTTGGTTGGGGTTTGTGATGGCGGCGGCAATTGGTCTGGGAGGAGGCTACTGCCGTAGTACGCCCGTGGCGGCTGGGGCGGTGGTTGCTGGGGCCTTGGCGAGGGTGCATGGTGGTGGTTTGCAGAGCGGTCGTGACCTCGCTGTGGCAGCGGGGCCGACGACTCGCGGTACATACTTGGTACTGGGCCGGCTGCTGGGGGACTGGTGAGGATGTCACTGGCGCTGCCGCGCCGGCTGTATTGGCTCTGTTGGCGTTGCGTGGCCATATATGCTGACTCTTGGGTTCTTGCGAGAACGCCCATGTGCGCCGCCCCAGGGTTTCCCACCGCGGGACTGACGGGTGCGGAGCGGGAGTGGGAGATATCGGTGTGGGAGTGAGTAGGTTGGACGCTGAGATTGGACTGGTTATTCGTGGAGATGCGGAAGACACTGGGTCGGCGCACCATTGTCTCAAAGGTGCTTCTTGTGCGGTTGAGGACGCCAGAAGCGCGCGGTGGTTCCTCCGATGCAGCGGCAAAGTTGTTGAAGCGTGGGGGGCCCTGTAGGCTCAGAAGAAGGTGTGGGGGCAGTGGGCGGTCGTTGTCGCTCTTTGGAGTATAAGGCGGGGGCGGGGGGACCCAATCTTCATCTTCACGGAAACCTGGCATTGTCTGATTCTGTATCGGTCTGCCATCTGGGCCCACTACTCGTAGATATCGAGCACTCGTAGCAGTTTGAGGTACATTTCTGGCGGCTGATGCCGCTCGCTGCAGGGTGCCTCGCGAGCGTGGATCGCCATGATAGTAAGGAATCGCATCCATACCCTCATACTCAGTTTCGTTCTCATCAAAAGGAGAAAGCCTAGATGAAGCAGTTGAAGGGCGCGGAGGAGACGATTGAGGCAGCCTCGAAATTGGCGGCAGAGGTGGACTAATACTGCCAGCGTCACTCCTACCAGAGCGTAGAGTCGACCGCTGTCGGTCGCTGTTCCTCTGCTGCGCAACGGTCCTCCGCCGAACAAGGTCTACTTCCACCTCGATGTCATTCTGCTGCTCCTCCAATGTCTCCACAGGCCCTTGAATCCCATCCCCAATTTCCAGCGTCATAACGGTCTTCTCGCCCACTCCCGGCCGCCTTCCAAAATCATAGAGCACAACCCTCCCACCACCAATAGCCAGAAATTCCTCTTCCCCTGCCTCCCCGAGTAGGCCATCAACCCCACCCCCGGCCACTGCGACCAAACGCTCCGTTCCATTCACACACTGAACAAATTTCAGCCCAGCCAAAGAATTAACCTCGCTGATCTCCCGACCCCGAATGAAAACATTCCTCATCTTGTCGCAAAGAACCTGCCACTGCGGAACATTAATGGCCCCCAATTGACCTCTTTCCCACGTCAAACCCCCTGCTCCACTGCCACTACCACGATTCCCTGCGTTACTATTACTCCGCTCAGGTGTCGTCGACACACTATTCACACTGCCACCATCCGACCCCTCGGGGGGTAAATCCAACTTTCCCGGAATTCCATAAACCCACACTTTCCCCCCAAACCCCGCCGCAACCATCCGACCATCTCTAGTCGGCGCAGGCAGCGTAGTTGGTGGAACAACTCCCAGGCCCTCACTTGAGGGCCCGGTAAAGTAAGTATGTCCATTGCGAAGGTCATCGACTCTCACAGCGCGGAAAGTCTCATACACACGGTCGTAGGTAAAAGTCCAGGTGTTTTCATCCTCGGTGTGACTCTCCTGAAGCAGGCTAGCATGGCTACTATCACGCGAGCTCCGGGGGAACAAGACCTGGGTGGTCCATAATTGCGCCAGTCCCTCCACAGGCATATCTGTGGAAAAGTGCTGTGCTGAGACAATTATCGTAGTCGGCGACCTAGAATTAAGCGTTGTCCCCAATAAAATGGTCCCATCGGATGAGAAGACCAACGAATCAACCGTATCACAATTGACTGCCCGGCGATCCGAGGCGACCGCATCCGGGAGTAAGGAATAGACTTCTATCCCCCCATTATACGCGGCACCTAGTACCTCGGCTCCTGGTGAAAGAGCGATAGTCCTTGGTTCGTTCTCCAGAGGAATCGCCTTCAAAATGCGCGCCTTGTCCCTGGTGAGATCATACAAGGTAACATGATGATTGCTAGAGAGAACGGCAATAGCACTCCCATCATCGACAATCGCGACAGATACCGGTCTCTTACTGACCCTCAGCTCCCGCTTAACACCCACCTCCGGCTTGGATAGGTCGAGCACGAATATCCGGCTAGAGCTGAAGGCCAGCAGGTGCCTGCCCCTCGGCGAGAATTCAAACCTGAATGGCTCGCCACCGGGAAATGCAGCAGCTGACGAGGAAGCCTCGCAAACGAGCTGGATTTCTGTGACCCGTGGATGGAGAATGGTTTCAAAGAGTTCTCGTCGGGCCTTCGCGGTAAAGCGTTGGATCAAGCTGGGCAGTGAGTCCTCGCTTGGGTCATCGGGAACATCTATCACGCCGGACTTACACAGCTGGTGGGCGTAGAGGAGTGGTGTTCGAGATGCCCGGTGCCATGTTGAATTGACAAGAGTTAGTGAATCGAAGGTATTAGGATCCGCCGCATACAATATTCTACTTCCTATTAGCCACCATAACCGGATAAAGCGCCTAACTGAGCCTGTAGGAGACGAGACGGTGGAACAGACTGTTGTATAATCTCTCTCGGAAGTGTTTCGAAAACAGATCTACGCTCCTTCTCCTTTCCCTTCCCCTTCCTCTTGAAATCAACATCCCTAAGAGATGGTGATAACCTCACTGGTAGCGGCTTCTTTCGAACAGGAGAGGCCATAGTTGAGCCTTTTAAAAGAAAGGGAGAAACAGGAATCTTTTTGTTTGTCCCAGGGGACGAGAAGCTATTAAAATAAGTTTTTCTTTAAAAAATAAAATAAAAATAAAGGATTCAGCGGCGAAAGAGGGAAGGAGAGGGAAGGAAGGAAGGAAGGAGAGAACAGGAAAAGGGAACGAAGGAATGAATAGAACAAGAACGAACAAGCAAGATTAAAATAATAAGAACCAGAAACCAATGAACTCGGGATGGGTATCAATAAAAGGAGGGTTGCGCCGTTGGCGAAACAAGAACTGCCAATTGCAGAGGGTGCAGGCCAGAAGAGTGTATTGTAGATCTCGGACTTTATTTCTAGCGGAGCTTGTTAGAGAAGGGGCCCGTTTTTGCAGGTTTTTTTCTCTCTTTCCACCAAGAGTTGAAGGAGGGTTGGCACCGAAGGAGGTGGCAGACATGGAGATCACAGGGCGGGGGGGGGGGGGGGGGGGGGGAAGGGGAGGCAAAAAAAAAT
>Ga0307517_10002497_pt1 | contig 29402 bp, 34 predicted proteins | sample 23_EM_MG_FD_194515 | JGI IMG/M metagenome (GOLD analysis project Ga0307517, IMG submission 194515) | Populus trichocarpa ectomycorrhiza microbial communities from riparian zone in the Pacific Northwest, United States - 23_EM | ecosystem: Host-associated > Plants > Roots > Unclassified | place... | reverse complement strand
CAAGTTGCCACCAAGCCGAAATGGGTCGCAAATTGTCTTGTCTCTCAATACCAATATATTCTATGCCACATCTGTTACAGTGCAGTGGGTAGGTATATCATATAGAGGAGTAAGTATCGCGAGGGTGGCTGACCGCCCACACGGAAATTCCCGCCGCAATGATCGCCGCAGTGATCGCCGCAGTATTCCAATTCACGAATGCACTCGAAATGTTAGCGCTGTGTTAGCGCCCATAGACCCACGCATTGGATTGGCCATGCATGGAGTTTCGGCCGAGAAACTCTTCCACTAAATTTTTTGACAACTTGAAATCCAGCTGTATTTCCTTCTATTGCGGCGAAAGTAGTTATTCGACAACCGCCTATTGAGATCGAGGTAGCTCTACAGGGTCCTTTATTCCTGCAGAGTTCACTTGCTATCTGCGTTCCCAACGGCGAGACAGTCTTGAATTCATATATATTATACATAAATACATTTCCGATACTAAAGTACACTATCGAACATGGGCCCGGGTCGTTCATCCTGTACGATGACTATGGCCATTTCCCCCCAAAAAATCCACCACGCATCCTCACACCTAGTGCTGAGGAGTATTAGAAAAACCGGCACCTATCGACCTCTCTTCTTGGTCTAGGTAATCTTGCCGCAGCAACTCAAAGCCTTGGAAGCTAGCTTCGCCGCAAAGTAACTCCACGATATCTATCACTTCGTCGATTCGCTTCAAGTCGGGTTAATGAGTGCAGAGTATGAGACCGCTACGAAGGAACTTACGGAGATTAGGCTCGAGAGTGCGACCATAGCTATGAGGAAGGAAGGAGAGAATGGACGGGATGAATACAATATTTCTTACAAGAAAGCAGAGGGGGGAACAACATATACCTGTAGCGTGTGCGGGCAATTGCTCGTCCTAGGAAAACAATTATCAACGAAGCCCGACCAGCGATGATCAAAATGTAGACTTACAAGCAACACATCAAGCGTTAGATCTTCCAGCTCCATCCCTGTACTAGACTCATCCACGATTGCTGGGTCAGCTACGGTCGCATTGCCACCACTGCTCCCCTCCGAGCTCGAGTCCATCTCTGCTACCTGAGCGTGCTCCGTCCCAGTCGAAATGGATGGAGAAAACATGGACCTGATAAGCGACGAATTCATGGAACGTCTTCCAGTGTGGATCTCGTGGTAGACAAGACGTTCTCTCAGTTTCGGCAGACATGCAGGTAGGGCATGGCCCTGCATGAGAGAGTTCGATAGGATATGTAGCGTGGTAAAGACATCAGAGAGCTATTGATTTTCTTCCATTAGTGACAACAGCAAAATGAATAATGGATCAGACACACGAAATTTGGATTTAAGTACGGTGCCTGGTGAAAAGGGACAATTAATATACGATACCCCAATAGGAGAGCGAATGAACTTACCCGCTGAACCAAGGCGCTACACCACTTACTATCGAGTTTGACGAACGAAACGATCAGTAAAGCCAGCGAACCGATCATTCGGATCCTACGAGAGAAGACATTTGGTGACACAAATTTGCTGGAAAATTAGGTACTCACTGCAACACAAACAATTCTTCGTATTTATGATGAGGCCAAGTACCACTATCAACAGGATTAGCCTACTTAATACGACTCTAAAATATGAGAGCACGAGAACACGCACGAGAGCTGTGGTTCGACCTTGGCCGTGGTTATCGTCGGATGAATAAACATTAACCTTGTCTGTAACCAAAGTCCATTCAGAATCGATCTCACCTCTAGCGAAAACAAACGCAAAACATACCGAGACAGCAATAACCCTTTTTGCAATCTTTCTCACTCTCCTCTCCTTCAGCGACACTTTTCCAGAGCTGGCATCTTCCTTATCACCCACGAACTCCACTTTCGTATCATCTGCACGTCGCGCACGGGCTTCCTCCGCAAGGGATGCCTCAACCTCGCCAGCGAAAATACTACCTGTCTCGCCAACGATACCTGCCATGGTTTTGCGGACGAGCACGCGGGAGGAGCGGGGATGAGGGAAGAGCATAACAATGAACTATACGTTGCCACTGTTTGTGAGTGAACTCGAAACGAGAGGTAAAAGGAAGGCGTCTGCGTACAGCTGCTGCAAATCCGATAATGACGAGCACACTATCAAGATCATGTCAGGAAGGATTATTTGATGGACGAGAATTTCAATGGACAAAACACTCACCCCCTCTTCCAACCAATGGTGATGCCCACACCAGGGCTGCCGACGTCACCTGGGTGTCCGTCAACCCAACTATAGCCAACCACTGTCATACAGATAAATTAATTAACGACATACGCGTTAGACGCATACCGAGAGCAACAGTCACAGGTACCATGATCCATAGCGCTAGGTGTGCTGGCGGCCCAGCAATCCTTGCAAAGAAGAAAGGTGCTAAGAAGGCAGTCTAAGAGGGGTAAGTGACAGTACGTGGACAGAGTTATCTGGGTAGCTTACTGTGGCGATAACAATTCCATAAGGGTTTCCATGACCTGACCCAGCTCCCATATACCAAATAGCCGTACCGACTAACAAAACGGATAAGGTAAGAAAAGAGGAGGAAGAAAAGCCAGCTTGACGAACGCAAACAGCCCAGCACCGTCCCAGTAATTCGTTCGAGAAAACTTGCAATCTAGAGTTGGTCAACATGGTGGCCTCTTCGAAAAATGAGGCGGTTCCTACTTGATCACCCGCGTATACAGCAAGGGCAGTCTGAATGGAAATATCACCATAGAACAAAAACTGTAGAAAATGATAAACACACCTGTGCCATAATCAAGCCCCACAACCCTTTGTTACTATAATAGATCCAGGCAGAGCTATGACAAACAGCCGGTACCCATAGCGCGACAGATACCAGCCCCATCCGCAACGCAAATATCCCATTAGCTGATTTGAAGAACTGGAAGAAGGGGGCCAGCTTCAATAAGAACCTTCTGAAGGCCGTTTTGGGCGGAAACGCATCTGGGTTACGTTTTTCTGTTTGGAAAGAGGTTGTAGGGGGGGAAAAGTTACAAAATCGTTCAAAACGCCATGCCAATCCAAACATGCGTACTTGGGGGCTCAGCCAGACTCTTTTCTCTTTCAAACTCCTCGTCGCTGGCATCATCATCGTGCAAAGTCGAGTGAGAGCTATCGAAGAAATCAAAGCTAGCAGGATCTTCAGCGCTGCCCATAGCAATGGGACCCGTGCTTTTGAACTCCCGGTCGGCGATGCGATCCTTGGCGGCTTTTGCTACCCTACCGGGGAACCATATCTTGACCTTCGGTCGCTGGGCATCGATCTCGATGACAACTTTCAGAAATTTAACCATGCGCTCTGCAAAGGCATCGAGAGTGTCGATGAAGACGAAGCAAATGTATAAGGACCTAGATCAGAACGTTAGGTATCAAGGGATTTCCCAACTAAAATACGTGCACAAACCTGGAGGTAAAAATGTCGTCATGTTTGAGGAGCTTTTTCGTTTTTGTGTCGAAAAACTTCTCATATGGTTTGATGAGCTTTACCCTCTCCACCGTCCTAAAATCCTCCAGAGCATCTTCGATTTTTCTTAGCTCCTGCTTCAACTTTCGCTGGCGGTCCGCGATCTGCTCCTTATGAGTGCGCGAGAACAATGCCGACCACCGATGACTGCTGCAATCCTGCAGCCAATTCATGATGCACGTAAGAGCTTCTTCGGATGTAGACCTTAAATTCGCAGATGCCGAGGCGAGGACAGGTACGAGCGTGTCGAGGTCATGGCCGTGTTGTATTTCACGTTGCTTGATCAGTTGTCGGATGGCCTGGTATCGGTTGACAGTGCGAGGGGTTTCGTTCCCGCAAGTTTTCTGGCGCTCTTCCGCTTCCCTGGCTTCCTTTTGACCACGGAGGTTCAAATCATTCACATAGGTCTGGAAAGCATGAAGTCCACTGAAGGGATTCAATCAGTCCTGATACCTTCTTGGCGTGATTGGCAATGTTACCCACCCGGCGCGGAACATGGTCGACTTGAGCTCCGCGTTCACTTTCTTCAGATCAGCTGGTCCGAGGCGCCCTATCGAGGTGTCCAAATCTATCAACTTGAGTTGCGTCGTAACGGTTTCTAATCCGGTTATCAGCTGCGAGCGAAGCTGGACGCCTCGAGCGTTTATTTCCGCCCATGCCTCGTGATCAGATGGCACGGCCTGGAAGGTCTCTGACTGAAGTCGAAGGAGTTCTAATGTGGGCTAGTGGGACGTTAGTTCTTGAGCAATGTGAAGAGGTAGCTCTGCCCTACAGTCCAGAAAGAGTCCCGAAGTAAGGCACTAATGACCAAAGAATTATGTTTGATTATGCTTGCCACAAGAAAGAAGTAAAAGTGTTACTCACAGCCAGACATGACTTAGACTCTCTGGGAAGATCAGAACCAAACTTGCGACGGCGACTGCAAGATAAAAACACGAAGGTATGATGAACAGCCTTGCGAGAGTGTACTCTGAAGTGGGGAGAACTGCAAATGATCAGCCACACGGGCCAAACGGCTATGTCTGAAGCTCACGGGGTCCTGTGGTACAAATCTATAACACGATTAATATCTTTCCGAATTTTGCGATGGAAATGACAAACCGCATCGAGAACTATTGATCCAAAGATGGTCAGGAGAATAAGTCTGGGAAGTTGGGCCCTGATTGCTCCAAGAGCGTAGGTCCCTATGAATAAAAAGACACCGTATACCGTTGATGAGGCTGGATCCAAAAATATGCCATGGTAAACGTAGTATTCTGTCTGTGGCGCAATCGGTTGGTTTGGATCCAAACTGCATTGGTGTCAGGGCACGTATAGATATGGAAATCAGAAAACGTACGACAACTTAAGCTTCTGCTCTTGTCGAGCCAAAAGTGATGCGCTCCTCACAGACAAGGCCGACGCCATGGCAGCATTTCCCCATGCCCATGCCAACACCATTCCTGAAAATCCGCTCCTTAATAATCAACAATATTTGTATCTAAGGGAGGCTCACCAAAAAATAGTGTAGCCGCAGCCATTGAAAACACAGAGAGAGCGTAGGTTGGTGGTAGAATGGCTGCCACGATCCTATATTTGGAGAGACCCAAATAGGTCCTGATGGGAACTAAACTGGAGAACTTGGACCCACAAACAGAAGAACGACACCCGCCCCATCGTGTCGGATGGTTTCCTCGCCACCATAAGCACCACCGTCGCGGCAAACGCGATGCAACATCGAATCCAGGTCTTCAGTGTCCTCCGAGAACGAAGTGCTGGTATGACCCACGAAAAGGCTCCTGGCCCCTTTTTTTGGACCTTGACTGGGGGCTTCTTCGCGTCCTTCGAAAACATTGTCGGAAGGGAGGAAAAGACAGATCGGTGGCGGAGGATTGAAGAAATACTGCACGTGCGGGCTTGTTTCATATGCATGAAGACCGTTTATTGAAAGTAAAGACTCTATGTCAAGTTTCGAAACTGATTGGTCCGGTGTCAATCCGGTGTTCACTGGAAGATCCCGAGACACTGTAGGGTCAAGTAGGATCAAGTGTGCCGAATCACGCATGTCAAAAAATCCTTTCAGTGGTGAGATCTTGAGACCGTGCTGGAGGGTTATGAGGCTGTCTCTCCCCGGACCACTATGTAATGGATTATAGTTGAACAGCATTGGTGCAATTGGTGGCTGTACGTTTTTTTTGCAGAAACTCTACTCTCCGCTTGAATTCAAATTTCACTCCGCCGTGCGTTTCTTCACATCTCGCCCTCCATTTCCACAAATGAATCCTCCTTCGACGTTGCTCCCGGCTGTGTGTTTTTAGAGCTCCTTATGATTCTCCGAAAGCCGACGCTGATGTCAACGCATGCCCAGGTGCCATTGTAGAGTTCCGTTATTGTCGTGGTTCTTAATCTTCATGTCCTCCTAGTTCTCCCTCCTCCTGTGAGCTCGCCGAAATTCTGCCGGATTTGAAGGTGAATGCGAATCTATGTGACCTTCTGATCTCACTTGAACTACACTTTTGTCAATGGCCTGCTCGCCTGGTATCAAAATCCCACCTTACCATTGGTCTACGCTTTTCGTCCAATCTCCCCAGACAAACAGCGCCGGCAATTATGTCCAGCAAAAGCAGGCCATGCTTGTGCAACACGACTTCGTGAACATCGACGGCAATTCTTTGATCACACTCCTGATATGTTTTCCGAACTTCACTCAGGTGCCGTTTTCGTCGAAACCACCCTCGTAGATACAAATTTCATGGATTTCAAGGTGCCCATCGTGACTAGTCTCTCCTAGACAGACTTCGATATATGTGATGTGCCCAAAGACTCTTCTGTATGAACTAAGTCGGCCTAGATGATTCGGCTTTTATCGTTTATTTATAGGGCTGCCTAATACGGGAGACTAATTAAATTTGCGATTCATTTCTCCGCTGTCATCCTAACGACATTCCCATCTTTGAATGTGACAGGGATGGTAAGGAGGTGGTGAAGAAAAGGTGAAGACAGCTGTGACCATCTTCGAAAATCTGTCCGCAAGCACCGGCACGAGGAGGCGAGATCTCTACCGCTGGCCTCGCTATACTTAAGCACGCCTTGCAGCCTTCTCAGGATGACATAGGTTCTTGAACTAAGCGGTTGCTTCTAGGGTACCGTTAGTATGTAAGTTCTGCTGATAGGTCAAGAAGTTCGTTCCCCTACATGAAAAGTCCCAGAGATCTTAGGAAATTGACGGGCCCTGGTCTTACTATGGTCTTTTGGAAGACGGTCAAAATGCTCATGGCAAGAGGGCCACTGAGTGACAGGCAATGGGATTTTTAGAAGGATGGTCATTCGCGACAATGGTAAACAAGAATGCGAATACGAACACGAATACTGAACGCGAACGCGAACACAAACGCGAACACAAATCATGATGGTGGGGCAAGAGACTCGGACTCGGTTATAAAAGTTACCCGGACAAGAGGTCATAGTGTGTACCATTCGTGATTTCCTTATGCACTCATATGAGCACTCAGTTGGCATGTTTGCTTCAAGACACCTTTGCGAACCTCACCAAACTCATCAACGGGCTGCAGTATAGGATGGAGCAGCACAGGTCCATTCACGATTAGCCAACGCGCTAATTATAATTAGCAAATAATTAGTAATTGACGCGTCAATCACGTGATGATCGAGAAATTCGAAAGTCACTATTTGCTATCCGACTGCTTTGCCACTTTCCTTTTGCTTCAATATTCAATTCTTATTTAAGCCTGCTAAGGTTTTGGCCCCGGATTGCGGAATGAGATCCTTTACCTTCAGCGCTGGCTTTTCTCCCAGTGTTTGCCCAGTGTCGTATGATAAGAACTATTACTACTTACTATCTTGGTAACGTCACGCGAATATTAGTATCTTACTATCAACAATTGTGAAAAAAAGAAGGTTGGGGCTTGAAAAATTTGACAGAGCTTGGTTCGAGTGAGCCCAGAGGAGCGGAGCCGCGCTGCATCAATGCTTCCTGCACCAGCCTGCACCCTTATTCGGCTGGATTTCGGTTCCACACGTGTATATTGCACGTTGGGGATTTCGCCCCTCTGGAACATCTCAACACCCACCGTAAAGCGCAGAGATGTTGGACCTCAGACATCTACTTGATGAGCTGCCACCAGTCATCGTCAACCACCAAGTTCTCGTAGCTGTCGGGACCGTCGCATATTTGCTGATTGCAGGCTATTACAAAGGGCAAAGTCGAAAGGTATGAAATATCCTGACATTTTGAAGTATATCGACAAACACTAAGCAGCCTTTCATCCCCACCCAACTATCGACCGGATTGAACCCCTTAGCTCGCGCATATCCCATCGACTGAGTCGGACGTGCCGCTTTTCTCCTACATCGGAGCCTTCAAGTACTTGTTGGATCCAAGGAAGGTCATTATTGATAGCGTGAAAAAAGTGAGTTCTGCTCCTCTGACTTGCAGTAGGCGATTTTAAGAGAGCTTTCCCAGTGGCCGAATGCAATCTTCAAGGTTCCCGGCATGCTACAGTGGCTCGTCGTCGCCACAGAACCTAGAGTGATTGAAGAAATCCGGAAAGCACCTGAGAGCCTGTTATCTTTCAAGGATGCCGCCGATGAAGTGAGCAGTTTTCGCTCAAGTTCTCGTTCGACTGATGGAAATGTTTCCAGGTATTTCAATCCGAATAGACTTTCGGAGGGCATATCAACATGAATCCATATCACGTCCCTATTATCCGAGCACAACTCACCAAGGCTCTTCCGCAACTCATGCGAGATGTTCACGAGGAAGTTACCGATGCTTTCAACGAATTCATACCTTTGACCAGTGGTAATAATTGAACTTTGTACCATTTACCATATCAACCTGACATCAAAATAGATTGGACCAGTGTTAAAGCGTTAGACACCTTCATGAATGTCGTTTGCCGTGCTAGTAACCGCGTTTTTGTTGGGCGCCCCCTCTGTGAGCCATCATCCATCTCCGATTTTGAGTTATTGTCCGACATGAGCCAACAGGCAGAGACCCAGATTTTGTAGCCCTCAATATTCAATACACACTCGATGTTGTTCAGACCGTCGTTCTTCTTCGTATGGTACCTCATTTCCTTCGACCGTGCGTCATTTTTGGGGGCTTGAGCATATTGGAAAAAAAGCTGATGCTAGATTCAGGCTCGCGAACAACCTCTTTTCGAACATTCCAAGGAGAACATGAGAATGCTTAAAGCTTCTGGCGCCAGCCCTTGCTGCTCGTCGAAATCAACGTGAAGCAGGCGACGATAATGATGAAAAACCGGTATGCTTAATGTTCGGAAAATATAGTTAATATTTGATGCTCATAAATTCTATGCAGATGGATTTTCTTTCATGGCTCATAGATGAAGCAAAGGAGAAGGAGGCCACGGACTGGTATCTCACGTCCCGTATGCTGACAGTCAACTTCGCAGCGATCCACACATCCTCCATGGTATGTTGCGTTTGTGACTATCTTCAAATCAATCTTTGAAAATTCGAGGAAGACTTTCACGCATGCGATGTATTATTTGGCCACTTTTCCGGAATATATGAAACCTCTCCGAGAAGAAGTCGAAGAAATCATGCAACGAGAAGGATGGACAAAGGAAGGCATCGATCAGATGCACAAAATCGACAGCTTCATCAAAGAGGCGCAAAGGTTGCACCCTATTTTAATGCGTAAGCCCATGTCGTACATTGGATGCGCTAAGAAAGCTAATTCCTTTTCAGTCGGGATGCCGCGAGTTACGGTTAACGACCACAACTTCTCCGATGGCACTACAGTTCCTCGTGGCACAGTTGTCTTCACCGCGATAGACAGTATCCATCTGAATGAAAAAATCTACGCGAACGCACTCAAATTTGACCCCTTCCGCTTCATCAAACTCAAAGACCAAGACAACACCGGAAGGCGATTCGACATGGTGACCACCGGCGTTGACTCGCTCGCTTTCGGTCATGGGAGGCATGCCTGTCCCGGACGACACTTCGCGGCGTGCGAGCTGAAGCTAATGCTCGCGCATATGGTAATGAATTATGATGTGAAGGTTGAGAATGAGGGTGTGAGGCCTCCAGATAAGTGGATAATGTCGGCGTGTATACCAAATCCGAATGCGAAGCTCCTATTCCGGAGGAATGTTCTGTAGGTATGTGGACAAATTGTATCATGTGCGTATCCAATGATTTTTACACCGATTTTACGTAGTCGAGTTTGTATACGACCACCCTTAGAAAGGTTCGAGAGCCATTGACATCGAAATGCCATTTGTTGAGATTTACGAACCCTACCACTCGTTGGATCCCAGGCAGGACATTTGTATATTTTATCCCGTCAAAACTTGTGTCTTTCCGTCGAAACCCCGAGACCCTATAGCCGGGGGATAAACTTACTCAACCGTGCAGTCAAACCGAGCGAGTTAGACTCCAAGGCAGCAAATGTATGAGTGGTTGAATTTTGACACTGGAGCCACTCACAACTACCAAGGGGAAGAGAGGTGGTCAAAAATGAAAGGAGATGAGAACAATCCTGTCGTGTATTAGACGCTGTAAGGGACACGTCCCCACTCAAGTCATGGAGGCGACACGATTAAAATGCAGTCTGGGCTTATAAATAGTTGAATAATATTGAACGGCAATATAGCTTCATTTGAGAATCCTTGAATACAGAAGCATGGAAGAACCTGAGTGATTTTGGCGTCAAAAATCTTCGACAGCCACCCTTTGTGAAAAATGTATTTGTTTTGTGAGTTGCAAATGCGAATTATCGCGCAGTACGATTTTCTGAGTCTGAGGTGTTTTACTCACGAAACCACAGAAGAGCTTAAACCATTAACGAGAAAGAAAAATTAGCCAATACATTTCCTTTGTTGCAGACCTTACATGCACCTCTGATTCTCTTCCTTCATGCTAAAAAACCTGCAAGTAGATCTATGCCTTCCAATGCTTGAGCACCTCCAACAACTTCGGAACATCATCACCTTCCCCCTCAAACGCTGCTGAAGGTCCACGGCAAAGATAAAAACCACCATCGAATTCCGGAGGGTAAAATCCGGCGTGCTACCAGTTTATGATGGCATTGACGTTGATGCAGTTGAGCTACACATCCCTCAAGTTCTTTAATAACTGGAGCTTTCTTATCATCGGTTGATATTTGTGGGTCCATGGCAAGTATTGCCGAATATGATGTCGATCGAACAGTACGAGTCCTGAATTGGCGAAAGGCAAACAGGGGGTTGACGTTCTCAGAAAGAGCTTTACTTGGAATGCTTACAGGGGAAGTCTCCGATCCCGCGTGCCCCAGAGATGACACTGGGCAAGGTGAGAGTAAGGTGACCTACGTCGATGATTTTGCAACGAGACATGTTGTGAGCACAGCGCGGTCGCGTTTGGGAGCTAATGTTCATTTCAAGGTGAAAAATCAACCGATCTATCCTTTTAAACCGCACAACACATGTACAAGTTGGTCTTCTAGGGTAGTGTCGTGTCTCGAGGGTCTCCTTTGAAGATGAGGGTAAGGGGAGCACGCAAACCCCAATTCGAACTAAACGTCCTCTTTGAAAAAGACTCTTTCACGATGGCCAATCAGTATGTCACTTTTTCTTTCTTGGTCGAAGAATTAGATATACATGATGAGGCTCGACACTCGAAGTGGCGCCTTATCTATGACATGGAGTCAGTTCCGCAAGTCTGCAGTGCAATTCGCACAAACTAGGTCAAACTTACAGAGCATAAGGATGTATATTGTCCTGATTGCATAAAAATACCGTGATCAAGTTGTTATCGATACAAGTGGTAGTAGGGTCGCGAGATGTGACGAAGTTCGGGGTCAAGGAGGAGTGGTTCCAACTTTGCGTTCAGCGGTGACTGTAAAACAGAAATTGGGAAGATATGACGGAAGGGAAGCTGTTAGGACGAACCCCATGGTTTACGATCCATTGGACATTGCTGTTTTGAAGCAGGCGTTCCGATCCATTTCAAGAGACAATGCATGTGAAAGACGTGTGTACACTGTCCCCATACTAACCACGAGAACGAAGTTAGAGCTTCATAGATCCGGAATGTGAGAGGATACGCACTCAGTGGACAATCATCCCCTGGCATCTTACAAGATGGGCAACAACCTTCATAGGGTACCCGACAGATACCGCACACGTCACCCTCACCGTCGTCGTCGTGTTCGGCGTTACCAGTGTCCCAGCGCCACTGAGCAACTGCGTGCCATCGTTTGACGGTAACTCTCATAGCGGTAGGAGGGCGTAAGGTGGGTTGGCTGTTGTTGGAAGAAGAAGCAATGTTGATTCTTGAAAATCAACATCAATATTTGTACATGTGTACGCGTTTACAACGCGACTTGACGCGACACTGTCATTGCCACCATGCAGTCCGTGACAGTATTGGCCTTGACAAATAGATCTAGATGTATTGCTTAGTGCTCGGACCCATACAATCGGAGGCAATAGCAGGTCTATCCGTTTTGAGAGAAACCATGAAAGAGTTGTATTATTTACATAAACCTATAAAGGTTGGCTTCAAGTCCACTGATATGTTGCTAATATGCACCCAGAAGGCAAAGGTTGCTTTTAATTTATTCGCTCCGCAAAATCTGTTCTGAAGCTACGAAGAAGCGACCGGCGGGCTGTCTATATTTCTAGAGATTTCTAGTTTGAATGCAAGTAGTTACATTCCTATGTTGCTTGGATGTATGTACATTATGCAGCGGACCTCGCGCTCAATAAAGTTCCAAAAATTACAACCACAAGGGCGCTGAGGAAGAAGGTGATGAAGGCGACGGAAGCTCGGGCAACGGGAAATTTGTTGTCTGTAAGAGCGTTCTGGATGAGGAAGTATCTGTATAACCCTGCGGACATAAATGGAAGATGAGTAAACTCCATCGTCAATCTGCACGAAGGACGAAAAACTCGCCGACCATCAATATAATTAACCCCAACATAATAGCAGTAATCCCCACCGGTTTCGCGAATCTATGCACCGCCAGAGTCGTAGCGGACGGTGGCGCACCATTCTGGCCAAAATTGAGATCGGCAATGCTAAATAGTTGAACGAGCGCTACGCCGGTGCTCGCCAACGCCAAACTCGTACGGGTGTATGCGAGGAAGGTCCGTTCCGAGGCGAGGTGGTCGCGCGCGACGCTGCCCCGATTCTCCAGTGTCAAGGAAGGTGAATAACGCTTCAACCTATCGAGGAAATTCGTCTTTGATCTGGGACGCTTTTCGTATAGAAGTGAAGGCTTAGGGAGCGGGGATGGACAAGAGTTGTATTGGGGCGCTGTTTGCTCAAGGGTGAGTGCATCGGCGAGGGACTCCAACGTCGGGGCTACATGCGTCAGAGTAGGTAACGTTGACCTTGCACTCGAAGAGGACGCCAGAGCAGAATTGCACACGTCCGTATGGTGTGGTTGTTGCGACGTACAAGGTAAGTCAACACATTTTGGAGAGCGACTCTCGTCCGCCGTTACCAGTGTTGAATATGGGGCGAGGTCTGGGGCGGAATATGTCTGCGGTAAATAAGTGCCCGAGTTAGGTGCTTTTCTAAGGAGTTCAGACATTGAAGAATGGCGGTTGCATGGCTGAAGAAAATGGATGCTTTATTGAAAACAGGGGCTATGATGTCAGGAGCTCAATTCCGGACATTGCCGGATCTGCGTTTATTTCCTTGATTCCTTATCTGTTGGAGGATAAATCACATCCCAAATTTATCGAGTCGGTCTCAATCGAGGAGTTTGTTATTTCGAGGAGGGTGATGACACTAGGCAAGTACCTTACTCCATCACATCTGCTCTAATCTACTACTAAATATCACAGATCCAAACACCCGGAAGGCCCATCTTCCTCCACTGTCCGAGTCCCTCGGGAAAGACGACAGACTCGGAGATGAGATTTTTGAATCTTTGGATGTCTTAGCCCAAGTCCTTCAGATACTTGACATCCCCGATGCATCGTTTACCAGGTTAGTGGGTATGGACCTCTTCGAGTTGGAGGTCGGGCAGGCTGAGTCTATTTTTAACAGCTATTCAACCGCAATCACAAATTTAACAAGCGAAAAATTTGCTCTATCGAGATCCTTGAGCCGACTGAATCAGGTCGAAGAAGAGCTTAAAAATCATCTCGCTTCACTCAAACACGAACACGAGATGATGAATCGGTATGTCCGAGTTTGCCCCCTTAGTAGAAAGGAAACTGATCGAGTTCCACCGCTTAAGTTGGAATGAAGCACTGGTACCGGGATCTTCCAGCGGCATTAACCCAGAGGGTTCTTTGACTCTAGAACGACGCAAAGAGGCCGTGATCAAAAAGGCCAAGGAATACCATAAAGAATTGGAGGCGTTGCTGGTACGCACGGTTGAGTTTTCACAGTAACCGCAAAACCACGATTTAATTCCCTCAATCTAGGCAGAAGAACAGTTTGAAGTTCCGATCACCGTTCGACAACTGATAGAACAGAGAGAGAGGACACAAGCCATGGAACGAGAATTGAAAGAAAAGAGAGCGAAAATCAAAGCGTTTCAGGGCTTACCCCCGGTGAAAAACACTTTTACTTCTGTTCCCTTCTTATCCACTAACATATTTTTCCTTAGAATCTCGAACTCGCGCGACATGAGCTGCGTGCTGCACGACAACGTCAAATGGAACTCATTCAACTTCGTGAACGATTGCTCGGCCGTATGGCCGACAGCATTTCTTAGTTTACATTTCATTTTCCAGGACCTTCCAGTGTTCTAGTATTTCTAATAACTTAGGAACACTTCCTCTCCAAGAGCTACTGAAAGTCCAGGATGGAGGTAAAAAGCACCCTCGAACTCTGGGGGATAGAAAGCTGCATATTCCGGGATGGCTTTGACTTTGAGAGTCGTTTCATCAACTTGATCGTCCTCATTTGCGCCATATCCCTCAACCTCTTTAATGACTGGAACTTTTACTCGAGTATATCATCAGGAAGCTTCGCTAGGGTCACACCAGGAACGATGTCGGTGATGATGTAGTAGGGATTGACGAGATATTTGCTTGGTGTAAGGTTCTGGACCCTCCTTGTTTTCAAACCCGTAGTATTTCTTCTGTTCGGTGTAAGAACACTCCGGTTCTATGATAACTGTGCGTCAAAAGCGATCGAGAACGCATCGAGTAAATAACAGCTTACAGGATTATCAAGAGAGTCGAGACGCCGTGGATCAAGAGCCTCGGAATGCACATAACCCGGCTCGGCGTCGCTCAGGTCACTGCTCGGATCGCTGCCCATCTCTCGGGGAAGTCCGTGAAAGGTCAAGGTAGTAAACAGTGTGATAGGGTGAACCTACCACGACCACGTGACCTACTGTAGACAGATCCTGTACGTCGTTAGACCCATCATCACCACTTCTACGTGCTTCCCAGAGCCAGCGACCAGCTCGGGGCACCTCGGCCTACTCCAACGGGGGTCTCGAGGATCCTACGAAAGAGTTCACCCATTAGTAATTTAGGGAGGAGAGGAGAGTCCCAGGTGTACAGGTTGGATTTCAGAGTCATAAGTTCTCCCTAGAATCTCTGCCCGTTATTAGCAAGTTATTAGCCAGTTATTATGATTAGAGTCATTAGACTCAAATTGTTCTAAACATGGAATTCATTGGGTATTGAATACTTATGATTCTGTAAGTTTATTCTTCCTTCGATTGGAATCAACACCAAAACAGGAATGTTGTTGAAAACACAGACACCATGGCGTGGCCTGGGTTCAAGTTGCTGGGGTTGCTGTCATGAACTTGAACGCAAAACCGGCAGTCGCCGGGAAGCTGCCAAATCAGGAATTTCGGCAACGCCATCAAGCGGTGACCCAATTTTGGCCCATTTGGCGGTGCACTGTCTGCCTACTAAGTACCATCTCCACACCAACTTATTTTTCTCAACCATCATTTCATCGTAGGTGATCGAGCACAGGGCGTTAATATCATTGGATATTTTAGATGTTCCGACCTCAAAGGGCCCTTGTTCACTATGAACCAGCTTCTGCCAGAAAGATGATCAATCTGAATCCACCTCTTGTCCACCTCGCTCGACGATCGGTGTCATGACCACCTCTGGATTGGATGTGACTTATGCCGACTTATGCATCGAGGCCTTTGCATCACCATACTCATAGAGGCTCATGGGCTTTATGCTTTGTCAGATGGCCAGTTCACGATGACAGGAGTCTGCAACTACTATTTAGTACCGCGAATGGTCAAGGACTGAGTGACGATGAGCAGTGTTCCATCCCATGGGAATGACCACCGGTAATTATCCACGTTTTTTGCCTCCGCCTTGAGGATGGATTTATAGCGATTTGAACTAATCATTCAGGAATAATATGCCGGACGGGATAACAGGCACCGCCTTGCCGCTATGTAGGCGCCGCGCGTGCATACGGTAAGTACCAGATTACATCTTTGTAAGCATGGAAGGCGGACAGGCGCCTGTATATGTCAGAGATCTCAATTGATCACTGGTCTTCCACACGATTGATGTTATAGATATCTTCCTGCATGGGTTTTAACTTGTATCTAACCATCCCTCCTTACTAGGAACCCTTACTCACTGCGCAAGCGAATTGCCAAACTCTTTGCCATGTTGCCCACCTGTTTGTCATTCCTGGCGGCCTCAACGATGGCTGTAGGCGGAATTCAGCTTCACTCGCAGGCTGGTTGATAGCAGTCTGCACTCGGGAGTTTGCATGGATGAATAATTTGAAAAATATACCCCCTTGCCAAATTTCAGTACGCGCCACTTCCTTCTCTCGACCGAGTTCGTTGTGGCTCAACACCTGATTCGGGGTAGGCTCCCCCACCCCCGGCCTGGACGCTTGGACAACGTATAGTCTTCCGTCGGCGCCGACACTGTATCCCCTGCGCCTGGTAGGCATGATTCCTCGTGTGTTCTGGCCTCCTCTGATATTCACAAAACATAAAGTTTATGGGCGTATTAGTATAATTTCATTAGTGCTTGTACTGCTTGTCAAGGTTCCCTGCTAGCATCTTTGCGTAAAGCAACCTTTCTTCATGGGCGTTTTGAAACTGACAATTTGGACAGGTGGTCATCATATTCAAGAGAGTGTGCGGGAAATTTTCGAACGGGTACGTTTTGGAGTTTGATGCTTAAATATTTCTCCCCTTGAAATGAGTTCCACAGCACCTTACCAAAAAAATATGACCCTGCCCGGGTATGCCTATCCCGTTCTGGGTTGCAGGAGATCTTGAGTTTGAAAGCTGTTTCTCTCAACCGAACCTTCCAATGACGAGTTACATTAGCGACAAACTGGCCAGGAGGGATATTCAATGTGGGGAACGCTAAACAAATTGCATCTGAAGGTTGATCAGACTTAACCACCGGGTTTAATGTCAAGTTCGTTAGTTATATGACTTTAACGCCATCCCCAATGGCGAAGGCTACAAACCCTCCTACGAGCCCTACAATTCCTACTCATAACTCGCATGTCCGTTTTGTTCCTTGTATGAATCCGAACGAGGGTACCATTGCTCCATGCGGGACAGCATCCGCATCATCCCTACCAGGCCGACAAACACCTACAATGCCCCTACCTTCGAATCGGGAAGATGTCATCGTGCCATTTGTACTACTCCCCACATCCAGGACTGTATGCGACCCTCCGAATGCGCTGCGGATGGACATCACGCGCCTTCTAACGCAAACTCAGCGGCCGCGATACAACCCACCACCGTTCGAAAGACCCCCTGGAGGGTCCTCTCCGGGCCGTCCCCATCGCCGGGGAAAGCAAATCCCGACCGGCACAGACCTTTCGTTAACATCGAGTCGGGGCAATGGGGGTATAGTTGACCGCCACCAGCGGCCCGGGTATGGCCAATATCGCCGGGATTGTCAACCTAAGTCCACCCAGGGCCATGCGTCCATTTCAAAGAAGCGACTCGAGGGAGCTTTACCGCCAGCCTCTACCGGCTCCAACGGAAGGCCAATTTCAGCACCAGTGATATTGCATAGCTGCTATGACATCCAAGGACAGAAACCCCCCTCTGACGTCGGATCCTACCTCCTTACCTATTAGTGTATTAAGGACTTTGCATGTAACGCGGAACCCTTGTACTCAAAAGTACGATATGACTTTGCACGTTACAGCTCTGCGGGATGATACCCCCTATAAGCGTAATCATTTAGCTGTAAGCAGAAGCTCTTATTGTGATCTCTGTACTAATTGACAAAGGCTTCGTGGTTTCTCTCGAATGCGAGGTGTATGCATGGGATCGCCTCAGGCGGAATATGTTCTACACGCATTAAGCGGTGAACACGGATACTGAATTGGCCGTTTCATGAAGAACACTTAAGAACACGGCGGTTGCCATGGATTGTACATATGTAGGCGCCCCCACCGCTGGTATCGCAATTACCACCGTTAGTTATGGTGTTGAGTTATGGGGGAAGTCGCGGCTCCGATATCATATCATGATACTTCTCGCTGATAACTTATCAAACCTAATTGCTACATTCCCAATGTGGTGGGATGGGAGCTGTGGTGATCGCGTGGGGCCAGCTGCTGTTATCGAGCCCAAAAGGCGCTGTCATCGTCTTCCAGCACTTGCGCTGGTGAGTGAAGTGAGATACCATAAATATAACGTTATACTGGACGCGGAAATCTGCGAGTTGTGGATAGGAAGCCATAAATATTCGGTGGCGAAGCTGAGCCTCTTCCACTGCTCGAGATGTGCAAGAATAAAATTTGTGCGTGCGGCGGTACATGCATATCAATGAGAGCATTTCTTCTGGGCTTTACTGGCATTAGAAATGAAGAATTAAAACAGCTTACAGGATTATCCAGCGGATCGAGACGCTGTGGATCAAGAGCCACATCGTTGCCCATACCGTGTTTGACTAGTCTCTCGTATTCGATATATGTTGAACCACATCTCGGAGTTGCAGTAGTCATCTTCTCATCGATATCATGATGGATGAATATTTTTCATCATCGCAAAAAGCACTTCAGGCCGTTCGTCGAGGAGATCAATGAATGATGTGTAGATTGTAATTGCCAGAAAATAACGTTAAGAGTAAGAAGGAAAAATTCTATAAAAAAAAACCGAGGCAAAAATAAGTGCAGCATCTCAAAGACACCCAAAGAACAACCGCACCAATCACCACACTCAAACGCTCAAACATCAAACACCACATCCACCGCCCTAAACGCCGTATTCCCCGGGAAAACCTTAACAGGCACCTCACATTCCACCGTCTCAAGTCTTACATCCTTCCAGCCTTCTTCACCCCCCGCATAATCCACCCCAACCCCAACTCCACCCGCCATATCCGGAACAATACCATCGTACCCATCGTCGACCCCAGACCCTCCGAGACCACCATCCCCGCCGCCGTCATCGTCGCCCATCCCAAGGGTATCTCCATCATGATACTCCCTCTCGGTGCCTTCGCCCGCGTTACCATACAGAATGGAGGAAACGAGGAACTTTGACCACGTTCTAGGAGAGAACAGCTGTTGCTGTTGCTGTCGTGCCGACGTCTCGGCTTTCAAATTAGGTTTCTCCATCGGCGCATTAGTGGGCGTAGCCCGCCAGGAGGAGCCCCATTCCCCTCTGGGCCCGTCCCGAACAAGAGCTTTAAACCGCACATCCTGCATACCCGAAAATGACGACTCTGAGGCGATGGCTACGAGCAGACAGAGACGGACTTTCCATTCCAGCCCACCGGGAGTTGGCAGGGCAGATGTGGTCGCGGAGTCTGGTGTTTCGGGTGCAGTAGAGGCAGGTGTACCGACGCGTATCTGGAACGCAGGACTCGCATCCGAAGGGATGTCAAGGGAGAACGTCGTTCGGAGGGTGTTCAGAGTGAACGACGAATGAAATTCTGCGTGTGCTCTTCGCAGATGACGGGCGCTTGAGGTCGGAGAGATGGTTGATGGAAGAGTTTCGTGGGATTCTAAGATTGCCGAGAGCTGGGAGTAACTCTGTCTTAGGATCATCATTTTAAACAACACAATGCAGGAGAATTCACCTTAATAACGCGCGCCCTACTAGTCCGCTCATTTATCTCTACAACGCCGGTAACCGTCTCTCCAAGCCGATATGCAGATTTAGGAAATGTCAGCACAGCAACTCTGACTCCGTCCTTGTTAACATCGTATGAGGCTAACGAAACAATAAAATAAGAAAAAATCAAGAGCATCAGCCCAGAAAAACCATCAATAATATAAAACACGAAACGAACCTTTCTTAGGATTCCTCGTCAAAATCTCCACTGCCTCACGACACCCCGTCAACCCACCCTCGTCAACCTTTTCACGTTCGCTCTCAACCCTTCTCAGTTCGTCCGACGGGTGCATAGCTCGTTGCTTCCCATTTTCGGTCACCTTTTCATGAAGAACAGTCGTCGTGGCATGGGTACCGTTTGGAGGGTTCTCAACAGCAGGAGAAAAAGACAGTGGTGATTCGGGAGTTGCTGGAGACGGTTCTGAGCCGCTTTTATCGTTTGACTTGGACACAGGTGGAGGCAAGGAAGCCAAGAGTGCTTGCGCGTATTCTCGTATTGATTCCAACGTGTTGGCAGAGGGCAAGGAGGGTGAAACTGAGCAGTCAATATAATAAATTCAACAAGAGTCAAAGTTACGAGGAAAAGCAAAAAGAACGAACCAGGAGGTATCCGTTGGATACTCAACATATTCTTCCTCGCTTCTTCGGGTACCTCGACTACCTTCGCCTCCGTACCAGGCATACCAACATCTTGCCTTCTACTAACAGGCCACAGTAGGTCATATGGCTTCAAAGAACGACCAACTGAAATAAAATTTGAAATCAGTTACGACTCGCGGTGATACAGAAAAGAAACATACCAGAAACGTTGTTGTACACCCGAATCGGCACCTTCATCACACGACTGATGCTATTCGCGCTAACACCTCCACCACCTGAGGATCCAGCTCGGCAGGTGCCCACCACGAGCTCATATGAAAACTTCAGCGACTTGCCCTTGAACGTTGGAGGCAGATTCTCCGGAAGCCTGATGGTGTAATTATCTACCAAATACGGTTAATATTAACTCGCTCGTCGCTACGAAAGGTAGCCGAGAGCAAAAAAAAAAACCCACAGCTACGCGACTCTCCTGGTCCGAGAGAGAGATCCACAGCCAGCATCGCTGGTTGGATTTCATAAGTTGGCAGAGGTTCTTCAGGATCAACATCGTCACTCCCATTTCCAAATGCCAGTACCCTTGGGCTGTTACTGCCATTCGGGAATTTCCCGGTTAATGGGGTGTTCGAGATCGATGCTGATCGCCACCGGGAAGGTCCGGCCCACGAGTTCGGGTTGGGGCTTGAGACTGAAGAGACCAAAGAGGTAGGCGAAAGAATGGAAAGAAGACCCGCTGAAAAAGATGACGAACGGCTATGTCTTTGACCGTACCGCGGTTTAGGTGACAACGCAGGTGACGATGGAGGATTTAACGTCGAAGTGATGTCCATGCTCCCTCCGCCAAGCACAGCACGATTATGCAAGGCCGAGCGAAGAGCATTGAGCGTCTGCGACTGGTCGGCGGTAAGAAGCACCCCCGGAATTGGCGTGATATGGATTGTGCCGGTAAGCTGGGCATAGGAATATAGGATCAACTCTGTGTTGCTTGGTGGGAATGTAGTTGCAAAAGCAGAGTGTGGGTGGAGGTGGTGTGAGTATGCTTTGGACGGGTTTGAGGGTTGACCTAACCCGATGGGAGCCGGACGGTGGTTGGTATAGTTATGTGGCCGTGGAGGTGGGTACGCATAAACAGAGTTGGAGGTAGGGGTGGGGTTGTGATGCGGAAAAGAAACTGGCTCAATAGTCGGCGAACCAATGGCCGGGGTTGAGGTGTACGGCGAGTGGGTACCCTCTGCTATTGGATCCAATGCCAACGAAAATGTAGATGTGGAGGAGTTAGGGGTGTAAGGCGAGGGTGGGACGGACGTTGTTGGAGACAAGACATCAAGTGAGAACTGCCCATCGAGAACAGACTGTTTCCGAGCGTGTGGGTGGTTGGATGCCAACGAGAGAGCATCAGTACGTGCAAGTGGAGATGGAATGTGCGGAGTCGTCGGGGCTAATTACAGGTCAACGTCGCAGGCTATGAAATGGGAACTTTCACTCACTATGTCGCGTATCGTGGTTGAAAGAACGTTGTGAATATGGAGCTGAAGACACCGTAGCCCCTTCCGCCAATGTTCCCTCCAACTCGGACGGTGAAATAGAGACCGAAAGCGCCTTGGGTGCGAGTTGCCTTTTCCTCCGTTGTTCAATCAAATCGGGTACATTCTCGGTGCTTTGAGGTAGCAGTGGATTTGGTTTTGTTTTCCCGATAAATCCTTTCCTACGAGGAAGTTCATCAAGCGGTTTCGTGCGATTTGGCGATTGTGTTAATGCGCTGCGCGGCGTTCCAGGAGATGTGGGCGGTCGTGCCAACGGTGCAGAGCTGATGGAGTGTGCACCACGTTTGTGAGAGTGTGAGCTTGGCTTAGATGGACCAGCATCGGGCGAACGTGTGTTGGTGAATGTAATAGTGACAGAAAATGGTTCGCCTGCGAAGTAGGAAGATTGCGAGGGCGTCACAACAACGCGAACAGGAGAGTCGGCATCTGCTGTTATTCCAGACATATGTGGGCTCTGGCAGCTAGGATGGGGTGGTGAAAGTGAAAGCCCAATCCGCAACCACGTCGCGTTTACTGATCCGAGTTTCCGGTGAGACACAAAGCGATTCGGCTTCTCACAGTCGTGGAGCCCGTCAAACTCGTCTGCGGAAGCGATGTATGTCACGACAAACGGACAACGCTGCGTACCTTGAACACAACCTCTATTGGTCTGGTTACTTTGGTAGCATTGAGAAAGGGTACTCACGAGCTTGCAGGAAGTTCTTTACTCAAATATACTATTACCTAGGTGGCCTTCATGCTTCCGTAGTGCTGGAGCAGATATGGTTCTCTGGAAGGTGAGGATGAAGATTAAATTTAGATGGTCGTCGGTCGAAGCCGCAACGGACACTGCGACAGGGTGAGGGAAAGGATCATGTAATACTCCAGATGATCATGTGATGTGACTGCCTTCAGAAATCAGAATCAACACGGGGAGAAATAGGCAAGGAAAAGGCAGATTGAAGCATTCCAAGGAACAAAGATTTCTCTTCTTTATAATAGCTTGGGGTGGAGCATACCCAGTACTTGCTAGAAATTGCCTTCGATTTGGGGGAAAGATTACTTAGAGCTTAAATTAGACCGAACGGTGAATTATAACTATTCAATCCCGCTCAGTTAATAGTACATTGCGCCTTTGTTCGCAATTGAAGAATAAGCTATCCAGACTCCCAGAGCCTTGGAATATTCAAGATTGTTCACGGAAAGGAAGTAATCACTATTTTGGGACACCCTCGTGGTGTCGATCATGAATTGCTTCCGATTATCAGATTGGATCTCCACCATTATGATTGAGTGGTTTTCAACGCACTCATTGCAATATGTACTTATAAGATATGCAGATGGGTAAATTGGCCCCAGGGTATCTATGGCCATTGCTTGTAATATACAACGTCATCTTCACGCATCCTTACTTCCACTAGTGAGGAGGATCTGAGAACGCCACACCTATCGCCCTCTCTTCTAGATCATAATCTCGTTGTAGCAACTCATAGCCTTGGAAGGTAGCTTCACCGCAGAGTAACTCTACAATGTCGATCATTTCGTCAATTCGCTGCAAAGCCAGGTCAATGAGTGCGGAACCCGAGCCTGCTAAGGAACTTACGGATATTAGGCTCGAGAGTGTAATTATCGCTATAAGGATGGACAGTATGAATATGACATTCACCAAAGGAGCGGATGGGGTAAAACATATCCATACCTGTAGAATGCGCTGGCAATTGCTCATCCTAGGGGGGGGGGCGGGGAAGTATCAACAGAGCTCGATCGGCAACGATCAAAACACAAACTTACAAGCAACACACCGAGCGTCAGATCATCCAGCTCTATCCCTAGACTGGACCCATCCACGGTGGCTGGACCAGCCATTGGCGCAATGCCACTCCCGTTCACCTCCGAGCTTGAGTCCGTCTCTACTGCCTGAACGTTGTCCACGCCCTTCACATCAGAGGAGGGAGGTAGCGAGAGCATCGATTTGACAAACGACGGATTGATGGACCGCCTTCCAGTGTGGAATTCATGGTAGATGACACGTTCTCTCAGTTTCGGCAGATACGCAGGTAGGGGATGGCCTTCCATGAGAGAGTTAGACAGGACATATAGTGTGGTAAAGATATCGGAGAGCTGTTGGTTTTCTTCCATCAGTAATGGCGACAATGAATAAGGGATGCGACCAACAAAGTTTGGATTTAGGAAGGGTGTCTGGTAAGAAAAAAAAACAAGAATTAACATCCACCATGTCAATAGGGATGAGGAGTCAGCGCACCCGGTGAACCAAAGCACTGCACCACTTGGGGTCGAGTTTTGAAAACGAGACAATTAATAAAGCCAGCGCACTTAGTATTCGCGTCCTATCACAAGAAATAGAAATCAATGCAACAAATTAGCTGGAAATTTTAGTTTACCCACTGCAACGCAAACAATTCTTTGTATTTCTCATGAGGCCAAGTACCACTATCATCAGGATTAGTCTGTAAAGCACAACCCTCATATATGAGAACATGAGAATACGCACGAGAACTGGGGCTCGAACTTGGCGGTGGTTAGAGACGGATGAATGAACATCAATTTTGTCTATACCCAAATACCCATCAAAATCAATCTCACTTTCAACGAAAACGAACGCAAAACATACCGAGACGCCAATAACCCTTTTCGCAATCTTGATCACTCTCCTTTCCTTCAGCGATACTTTACCAGCATCTTCCTTGTCACCCACGAACTCAACTTTTTCATAATCTCCACGTCGCGCACGGGCTTCCTCCGCAAGGAAGGCCTCAACCTCGCCAGCGAAAATATTACCCGCTTCGCCAATAATAGCTGCAATGGTTTTGCGGACGAGCACGCGCGAGGAACGAGGATTGGGAAAGAGCATGACGATGAACTATATAAGTAAACATTTGTGAGTGAACTCGAAACGAGAGGTAAAAGAAAGTGTGTGTACAGCTGCTGTAAATCCGATGATGACAAGCAAACTATCAAGATCATATTAGCAAGGATTATTTGGTGGACGAGAATTTCAATGGGAAAAAACACTTACGCCCGCTGCCAGCCAAGGGCGATGCCCACGCCAGGATTGCCCAGGGGAGCTAGGTGTGTGTTAACCCAGCTATAGCCAACCACTATCATACAGTTAAGTCATTCGAACGACTGGACACGCATCGGACGCATACCGAAAATGACAGTTATAGCAACCATGATCCACAGCGCTAGCTGCGCTGGCGGCCCAGCGATCCTCGCAAACAAGAAAGGTGCTACTAAGGCAGTCTAAAAGGCGTAAATTTGGTTAAATAAACAGAGTTTGACAGGGGAGCTTACTGTGGCGACAACAATTCCATAAGGGTTTCCATGGCCCAAACCAGCTCCCATATACCAAACAGCCATACCAACTAAACAGAAAGAAAAAGGGCAAGGTGAGAAGAACAGGAGGAAGAAAAGCCAGATCAACGAACTCAACAGGCCCAGCAACGTCCCAATCAATCGTACAAGGAAACCCGCAATCTAGAGTGAATCAACATCGTGGTCTCTTTCAAAAAAAGTTGAGGGATTTCCTACTTGATCACCTGCGTATACAGCAAGGGCAGTCTGGATGGAAAATGTCAGCGCAGAGTAGAAAATGTCAAGGAAAAAATAAATAAACATACTTGTGCCATAATCAATGCCCACAGCCCTTTGTGGTTATAATAGAACCACGCAGTGTTATGACAAACAGACGGTACCCATAGCGCAACGGATACCAGCCCCATCCGCAACGCAAATATCCCATTATCTGATTTGAGGAACTGGAAGAAAGGCGCCACCTTCAATAGGAACTTTCCAAAGGCCCTTTTAGGTGGAAATGCATCGGGGTTACGCTTTTCTGTTTAAAAAAAGATTGTAAGAAAAAAAGGCAACAAAATCGTTCAAAACCCCATCCCAATCCAAACATACGTACTTGGGGGCTCTGCCAGACCTTTCTCCCTTTCAAATTCACCGTCGCTAGCATCATCATCCTGCAAAGTCGAATTAGAGCTATCAGAAAACCCAAAGCTAACGGGGTCTTCAGCGCTGCCCATAGCAAGGGGATCTGCCGTGCTTTTGAACTCCCGGTCGGTGATGCGATCCTTGCCAAATTTTGCTATCCGACCGGGGAACCATATCTTGGCCTTCGGTCGCTGGGTATCAATCTCAATAACGACTTTCAAAGATTTCACCATGCGCTCTGCAAAGGCATCGAGGGTGTCGATGAAGACGAAGCAAATGTATAAAGATCTAGATGAGATCGTCAGTTACCAAGGCATTTCCCAACCGAAATACGTGAGCAAACCTGGAGCTAAAGATATTGTCATGCTTGAGGAGCTTTTTCGTCTTGGGATCAAAGAATTTCTCATATGGCTTGATGAGCTTTACCCTCTCCGCCGTCCTAAATTCCTCCAGAGCATCTTCAATTTTTCTCAGCTCCTTTTGCAGCTTTTCCTGGCGCTCAGCGATCAGGTCCTTATTATTGCGCGACAACAATGCCAACCACCGACGACTATTGCAATCCTGCAGCCAATCGATAATAGATATGAGAGCTTCTTCGGACGCAGATCTTAAATTCGCAGATGCTGAGGCGAGGATAGGCACAAGCGTGTCGAGGTCGTGACCATGTTGGATTTCACGCTGTCTGGTTATCTGTCGGATAATCTTGAATCGGTTGACAGTGCGGCGGGGTGTTTCGTTCTCGCGATGCTCTTCTGCCTCTCTGGCTTCCTTTTGATCATGGAGGTTCAAGTCATTCACATAGGTCTGAAAAGCATGAAGTCCACTGAAGCGGATTAAATCAGTCCTGATATCGTCTCGGAGTGATTGTCACTCACCCGGCACGGAACATGATCGACTTGAGCTCTGCGTTGACTTTCTTCAGATCGGCTGGTCCGAGACGCCCTACCGAGGTGTCCAAATCTATCAACTTGAGTTGCGCCGTAACGGTCTCTAATCCCGTTAGCAGCTCCGATCGAAGCTGGACGCCTCGAGCGTTTATTTCCGCCCATGCCTCATGATCAGATGGCAGAGTCTGGAAGGTCTCTGATTGAAGTCGAAGAAGTTCTAATGTGGGCTAGTGGATTTGAAATTAGTTCTCGAGTAATGTGAAGAGGTAACTCTGCCCTACAGTCCAGAAAGAGTCTCGAAGTAAGGCTCTGATGACCAAAGAGTTAGATTTACCAAGGGAAAGAAGTAAAAGTGTCACTCACAGCCAGATATGACTCAGACTCTCTGGGAAGATCAGGACCAAACTTGCGATAGCGACGGCAACATAAAAACAGGTGGGTATTATGAAAATCTTTGGAAGAGTGTATTGTGCGTTAGGTAGAACTGCAAACGATCAGCCATGGGAACCGAACGACTATGTCTGGGGCTTACGCGGTGCTGTGGTACAAATCTATAATATGATTAATATCTTTCCGAAAATTTTTCGGTGAAAGTCACAAACCACATCGAGAACTATGGATGCAAAGATACTCAGGAGAGTAAGGCTGGGAAGTTGGGCCCTCATCGCTCCGAAAGCATAGGTCCCTATGAACAAAAAGACACCGTATACCGCTGATGAGGCTGGGTCCAAAAATAGGCCATGGTAAATCTGATATTGAGTTTGTGGCCCAATTGGTTGGTTTGGATCCAAACTACATTGATGTCAATGCATGTGCAGATATGCCAAAATCAGAAAACTTACAACAACTTAAGCATCTGCTGTTGTTGAGCTAGAAGTGACGCGCTCCTCACAGACAAAGCCGACGCCATGGCAGCATTTCCCCATGCCCATCCCAACAGCATTCCTATAAGTCCACTCTTCAAGAATCAACGAAATTTGTATCTAGGGAACACTTACCAAAAAATATTGTCGCCGCAGCCAATGTAAAAACAGAGAGGGCAAGGGTCGGTGGTAGCATGACCGCCACAATCCTGTATTTAGACAGGCCCATGTAGGTCCTGATTCATGTTAAGAAACTGGGGGGTTTGCACTCACACACAGAAGAACGACGCCTGCCCCATTGTGTCGGACGTCCTCCTCGACACCATCAGCACCAACGTCGCCGCCAGTACGATGCAACATCGAATCCAAGTCTTCAGTGTCCTCCGGGAACGGAGTGCCGGCATGACCCATGAAAAGGCTCCTGGCTCCCCCTTTCTTTGACCCTTGGCTGGAGGCTTCTCCGCGTCCTTCGAAGACATTGAAAAAGGGCGATGGATCGGTGATGATAGTAAAGAAGAAGTTGACGTAACTCTCAGGATGCTGAAAGGCTGACTGCCACGTGCAGGCAAGGCGTTACACAATTGTTTAGCTTGTGAATTCTTGATGGAAAATAGTAGAAACAGTCGCTCTGACGCGTTCGAAATTGATTGGACGACGCCGAAGACAGACGCCACAACACAACACCCGTGGCCAAGTGAACAAGCTACATATGAACATTTGAAGAGAAGAAGGTGATCGTAGCCAATCAAGCGTCGATCTCTTGATTGGATGGGTGACTCAAATCTCCGCTTGAATTCAAACCTGCTCTGTTCCATTCAAGTTCCATTACCACGAAAATGAATTCCTCCTTCGACGTTGCTCTTAACGGTATGTTCGGGAAAGCTCCTGACAAGCGATAAATAAAAGTAAGGCGTCATCCTGCTCCCTTGGCGTCGATCATCGATCATTATTTGCTTCCGATACCTAATCTCCGTTATGTTTTTGGTTTTTTAACGCTGCAATACTTATAGTCCAGGTTGGCTGCAATAGGGATTAGCGTTGGTCGCTGAGCACCAATAGCGGCATACCGGTTTCCAACCATCCGGGTAGAATTTTACGCCTTCCAATGCTCGAGCAACTCTCACAACTTCGGAACATCATCTTCCCTTCAAGCGCGAAGGAGCCCAGGACGGAGGTAAAAAGCACCCCCGAACTCTGGAGGGTAGAAACTGGCGCGCTCCCAGTCCAGGATGTCATTGATTTTGAGAGTCGTCTTATCGATGATGTTCTGTTGTCAGAGATTGTTGTGACATGAACAAATCCAAAGTTCGGGTGTGGTCGCTTCGCGCGCACAACTTCAGAACTGTTTATGCGTGCCCACCTCCACGCCCGCATAGCTAGCTATACCAACTACCGTCGGGCTCCCATCGGGTTAGGTCAACCCTCAAACCCGCCCAAACCATACCGACATCGCCTCCACGCGCGTACGACATTTGCTACTACTTTCTCACCGATTAACAATGAGTTGATCCTGTATTCCTATGCCCAGCTTACCGGCACAATCCAGATCACGCCATTCAGGAGGAGTGCTTCCTACTGCCGACCAGTTGCAGATGCTCAATCAATCGTACTATGCTTGGTGGAGGGAGCATGGACATCACCTTGACTCCGTCGTCACCTGCGTTGTCACCTAAACCGTGGTATCGTTCAATGACACAGCCACCTTTCGTCCTTTTCGTGGGTCTTCTTTCTCCTACCTCTTTGGTCACTTCAGTCTCAAGCTCCAGTCCGAACTTGTGGGCCGGACCTTCTCGGTGGCGATCAAGAGGATGTCGATCATGAAGAACCCCTGCCAACTTATGAAATCCAAGCAGTGATGCTGGCCAGTGTGGACCTCTCTTGTGGACCAGGGGAGTCACATAGCTGTCCGTTTTTTCATTATTACTCTCGGCTAGAAATCAGCTGGTTCATATTCACCATATCTAGTAGACAACTGCACCATCCAGCCTTTCAGGAGAATCCACCTCCAACATTCAAGGGCAAGTCGCTGAAGCTTTTGTATGAGCTTGTGGT
>Ga0307517_10002496_pt1 | contig 29406 bp, 16 predicted proteins | sample 23_EM_MG_FD_194515 | JGI IMG/M metagenome (GOLD analysis project Ga0307517, IMG submission 194515) | Populus trichocarpa ectomycorrhiza microbial communities from riparian zone in the Pacific Northwest, United States - 23_EM | ecosystem: Host-associated > Plants > Roots > Unclassified | place... | reverse complement strand
AAAAAAAAATCAATTAAAAGAATGAGGATCAAAATTAAAATAAACTAAATAAATTAGAAGAAAATTATAATTTTTTTATTGAAAGGTGAAATTGAAAAGAAAAATCAATTTAAAAAAAAATCAAAAGAATAAAGATCAAATTTGAAAAAATAACATATCACAAATTGGGATGGAACAATGAAATTGAAAAGAAATTGAAATTTTACAAAAGCTCCAAGAAAAAAAATTATGAATAAAAAGAATAAGGATCAAAGTTGAAATATTAATAAATAAGAGGACAACTCTAGAATTTTGAATGGTCAATGCAAATTTTAAGAGGATAAAAGAGAAAAGATAGAAAGAAAAAAGAAAACACCTATAATGAGCCTATTTTTAATATAGTAAAATTATGGAATTTAGGGTTGAATTTTCTAAAAAGATTCAGGTTGTTTTTATTGAAATAAGAATTTGAGAGATAATGGATTGAATGGAAATTAAAGAACTAGGGACTTAATTGCAAAAACTAAGATGAAAAGAAAAGAACTTTGTTGGGCATATTTGAGGTAGCCCGGACCTCTAAGGTCTAAAATAAAAGTTTAGAAATAATTCATTGCTTACTATTCTTACTTAAATCTATTAACACTATTTATAATGGAAATTGCTAACATTTTATTTGAATTTAAAAGGCTAATCTTGTTTATTGAATCAAATTTGGGGTCCTTGATTTGCGGAAGACTATTTTTTTTTTGTTGGTTCAAATGTTGTCATTTTCCTCTACATAAATATCTTGTTCCACGTGTTTACCATGCAAGATACCTGAATATTAATTGTCCACTTGTCATCATCTACACCTAGCCTTCATGTTTTCCTTTTTCTTTCCTTTAACGTCCATCATTATGTTAAAAATATTTTCAAACATGTTTTTTTCGATATGCATGATATCTAGATTATGATGGAGAAGATTAGTCTTCTAATAAGGAAGCTCGTAAAAAATTCTTCGCTTTACCTAATTGTCGGTCACACGAAAACCAAGAAACTTCTGCTTACCAGATTGAAAATCAAATATAATGCCCTCGTACTGCGAGACCATGTCATAAAACTCTTCACTCAACGGTACTGGCGGTGCAATATCTCTTTCAACTCTACCTACAAAGAAGTCTTTTATGTTATTTCTGTATTTGTGATCGGTTAGCAAAAACATTTGTTGACAATAAAAAAAGATGCTTTACCACCATTTTTAAGGTGAAAGCCTTGTTATTTTTCACACAGTATGGACATGCTAATTTTCCATGCATGCTCCAACCAGAAACTCACTGGAAAATCATTGACGGTCAACATAAAAGTTGTCTTTATCTAAAAAAATTTGTTTCCTTGAGACATCATACATCAAAGTCTCTAATGACCACAACTAATTTAACTCATCAATCAATGGTCAAAGACAAACATCTATATTCATACTTAGACTATTAGAACTGTATATGATCGTAGATAAGAACATGAACTTTTGTCTCATACACATCCTCGATGGGAAGTTATAAACCATGAGTATCATCAACTAACAAGAATAGGATGCAATAAATGACATGAATGGATTGAATCCATCTATACATAACCCAACAGGTACATTTGTTAGTTCCATTGAAAATTGAGGATGAACCCTATTAAACTACTTCCAGGCTTCACTATCAGAAGGGATCATGACTCTATCTGCCGCATCATGTGAATGATTTCATATTATGTACTCAACAATCTTTGAAAACATGAATAACCTTTGCAATCTAAGAGTGATTGGAAACTATCTTAGCTTTCTATATATGAAAGAAATGTTTTCCCAATAGTTATAGGTTCATATCGAGCATATCTACAGGTTTTGCACTCGGTCAAATCTGTATTTTCAAGGTAGTACAACTTTTAGAAGTTTGAACACATGTTGATTTTCTGGTATCCTAGGCTAAAAGGTTTCATCATAGATTTAACAACATTAAAGTTCTTTTTCTGTCTATTCCCTTCAAGTAAAATGTTTCTCTCACATTCAACGATTCTTTCATAACTGGCCTCACTCAGGTCATGACCTGATTTGATGGTGAACACCAATGCGATGACCAATAATTTATTATGATTTGTGCATGTATCCCATAATGGTTTGTTAGAATCTTTCAAGAGATCAGAAAACCTAGCCGCATCTGCATTTGGTTCTTAATCTATGATTGAACATTCAATTATATAACCATGATTCATTAATATTGCATCCATAACCTACTCCTATAACAATTATTATTATCATTTATAATAATAATTATTGAACATATATGCAAGTTGCTAAACTAGAAGTTGATCTAATCTTCCTTTCTACCATGGTCTTCTAAGGAACATATGATTCTCTGTATGTAAACTAACATAAGTATTTTTCTATGAACCCTTTTTGTAGAGGATACATCATAACAATATTTGGATCAAGAAATATTTTATTTTTACACCTCTTACATGGACATCTAATATCACCTCCACTAATTGATACACTTTAGGTTCAACCTTGGATTCCATATAGTAAGCATTCGGTTATGTGTTTGAGATTGGTTGTTAATACGGTTCAATAAATGGTTCATCCTTGGGTTTTCCATGATGGGTTTTTACTTAAGGATGCATTCTGTCATATTAAGGTTCTTATGGATGATGGGTTTAGTCCAATTCTTTTAGTGGGTAATTCGGCTAAATCAGGATAGGTTATGCATGAGATGTTTTTAGGCAGTAAAGAAAGTTTATTTGGAGTGTATTTTGGGTCTGGTTTGGTCCCTATCAATGAATATGGATTTGGACCACAAGAGGTCCAAAGTTGGCTTGGGTTAATTAAGATGTTGGGATCAGATCAAATTTGTTTGGGGTTGATTTTCTAATTCTACAAGGACTTAAATCAACAAAATATTCTCTTAAAATTCAAGGAAATTTCATTTATTATTTTCCCTATTATTTAGAAGAATGTTTATCAAAAAAGAAAAGAAGAAAGTTTCTTAGTCAACAAAGGATGTTAGGGGGGCTGTCAGATCTAATTTTTTAAGATATGGAGGATTAATTAATGATTCTTCTAGTTTATGAAGAAAACTAAATTAGCAGGTATAAAAAAAGAAGATTTTCTTCATTAATTGTCCATGTAAAATAAGGAAACCAAGCACAACAAGGTAATAAGACTTTAAAATTAATTTCACATTCAGATCAAATTTCCTAGTCTATTTGGGACTTTCTAGGGGTGACAAATCTGATTCTAGCATATCTAGGATATTAACTTTGGATTTTTATTATTTTTATTATTTTCTTCTTAGTATTTGGTTTATTATTACTCATTTGGGTCAATTTTGTAAGTGAGCTCAAATCAGCCCATATATGGGGATCCATTAGGGTTATTTGAAACATTATATAAGTGTTTCGTATGTTGAAAAGTAGGTAGCCATGGATTTATAAAATAAATTTGTGTTTTGCCCGATGCAACATGTTATCTTTGCTGGGAAAAAGATCAAATCTGACTTATCAAGGTATAACTGACCTTGTGGCATCATTCAATTCAATTTCAATAGTGTTGGTGCCTCCGAACAGGTTTACATCATGTCACACTTCTCAAACTTGATTTTCAGTTTCCTTAGGGAAGTATCATCTTTGTTGGGGGTTGTTTGATCACGTGATCAAGAGGTTCGCATCACTAATATTTTTTTGGATTAGATAATGTATAATTAATAAAACCCTCATTCTCATTGCAATAATCCATTTTACGCAACCCTTCGGGTGAAACTCGATACATCTAAGAACGATAATCAATTATTTATATCGCACATGTATGACGTCGTGGCGAACATCGTTATGAACTAGGATCATCAATATATGGGTTGAAAAGAAAAGAAATTCTTGTCCTTTATCAGTATAAAAGGGATGGAGTCGCCACTTAGTATTTTGGTCATTAGAAACCCTAATTGGTCTCGAAGTCTAGATAAGAGGACTGGTTGTATATAGGAAGGATATATCATTCCTAGTACACCTTACCAAAGGTGAGTTGTATTGTTTATTTTCTAATATAAACTAAGGTAGTGTTCTGTTTTCTAACCGTTGGTCTTATCAGGTTAAAACCTAATTATTCTTTTAATATTGAGAATACATGTTATGTATAAGTTTATAATCCTTGATATTTGAACAAACAAAATAAATTTTTTTGGTATTTTAAAATGTAGGTCGAGTTCTCATGGTTTTTATAAATTGATTATTAAATAAAAAAACATGTAAAGATATCAGTAAAACTATTTTTCTTGATTTTTTGTATTTAAAGATGTTAAATCATGCCTTGTATTTTTTTTTATGCAAATGTGATTGTTTTTTTAATTTTAGGAGACTTGGCCATATGCAATTTAAAATAAAGTTGTATTTTTTTAGAAGAAATATATTTGTTGTTTTTGTAGAAGGGAAGCAATTTAATATTGAAAAAACACCTTACGTGTAGGTTAGGTTACAATTCCAGTTATTAAATATGGAAGGGTAAAAAAGTGGGGAATTCAAAATCAATTGCAAAATGATCTTCCAAAAATAAAAAATTTATTAAAAACTGGAGTAAGACCATGTTCAAAAAGAGAGGCGATGATAGATGGCTGACTGATGAGCTTGCGATTGATGATTATGACAATGGAAGTTGCTAGAGTCAGGTAATGGGTGTTGGTTGTTTTAGGGATGTGGAGTGAATGGCTGCTGGTTTAGGAAGATATGCTGGATTTATGGTGGACAGAAACTATCTTGAGATGAAGCTGAAAAGTCTATGTTTTTCTATACTACCAACATAAAGCAAGATAAACTATGGGGGAATGAGATGATCCAAATAAAAAATAATAATGAAAATGGCCTCTCTTGTGATTTTTTTAGAGAAAGGAAATCATGGCCATTTTTTTTTCTTTTTTTTTTGTTGTGTGAGGAGAATGAGAGCGGGTCGTGAATGGTCTCTGTTTAGGCGAACTACTCATGGTTCGTCATCGGGTAACTAACATATGGTCTCTAATTGGGTAACCTACTAATGGTTTATATTCAGGTATCCTGCCCTTAATTTCTGATCAGATGACCTTCTTGTGGTTTGTTTTCAGGTAACTTGCCTGTGGTCTCTAATCGGGTGACCTGTCCGTGGTTTATGATTGAGTAACTTACCTATGGTCTCTGATTGGGTGACTTATTCATGGTTTGTATTTGAGTAACCTATTTATGGTCTTTGATGGGGTAACCTACCTGTGGTCTCTAATTAGGTGACCTACTCGTGGATTGTGTTCAAATAGCCTACTCGTGATCTCTGATTGGGTGACTTGTCTATGGTTTCCAATCAGGTAACTTGCCCTTGGGATGTGTTCGAGTAGCCTGTCCATGGTCTTTAATTGGGTGACTTGCTAGTGGATTTTGTTCGGGTAACCTGCCCGTGATCTCTGATCGGGTGACCTGCTCATGGTTTGTGTTCCGGTAACCTGCTCATTGTGAAAAATTTATAGGATTTTTCATAGATAATTGGTGATAATGTCTTGGAAATGTCTTATTGTCCTTTTCTAAAATGGACTATCTTTTTATTTTTCTTTGGATTTTCCGTATTAGACTTCTTGTCATCTATTAGAGCCTTATTGGTTTTAGAATCTTGGTGGGTAATTTTTACTTGTTGGACTTTTCTTTACTGGAACCTTGCTGGGTTTTTGATCAACTGGAGCCTTGTTGAGCTCGGATCCTTGCCAGAGTTCTAATCAACAGAAACTTTGCTAAACTTAGAATCTTGTCTGGTCCTAATTTGCAAGAATTTTACTGGACTCTTTTTTTAAAACCTTGTCGGGTCATAATTTGTTGGAGTCTTGCTGGACTCTTTCTTTAAAACCTTACTAGGTTTTTCATCAATCGGAGCCTCACTAGGCTCAAAACCTTGTCAGGTCTTAATTTGGTGGAGTCCTACTAAACTCTTTTATTAAAACCTTGATGGGTTTTTAATTAATTAAAGCCCTGTTAGGCTTAAAACCTTGTAGGGTTTTAATTTGTTGGAATCTTGCTAAACTCTTTCTTTGTTAAACCTTGCTGGGTTTTTAATTGCCAGAGCCTTGCTAGGCTCAAAACCTTCTCGGGTCCTAATTTATTGGAGTCTTGTTGGACTTTTTATTTGTTGAAACCTTGCTGGTTTTTAATCATTGAAGCCTTGTTGGACTTAGAATCTTGCTGAGTTCTAATTAGTTGGAGTCTTGTTGGACTTCATTGAAGATTCTTTCTTGTGTAATTTCTGTGCGAAACTTTGTATAATGCTTTAAATGTTATGCATGCATATTTACCTGGTTTGAAATATAGGTCCCCTTTTCTTGCCATCTCTCTATTGCTTGATGAATAAGGTTAGTAATTTATAAGATAAGTTTTCTTGGTCTTTTGACTCTTCAACTCACATGGCTTTTACTCATGTGGCTAATATGTTTGATTGCCTCTTTGTCGCACTACCTGGACGTTTAGGCAATAAATGAAGCTTTACTCAGTTAATCATTCTTTGAGAAGTGAACCTCTCTTACCTATGATGTTGTCCCCTAGTCGGACGGTGCCCTAGTATGAGGTGTGATCCTAGTTATAATTGACCTTTGACTTTTAGAATTTTCATTTACCCTCTAGTGTGGGGTGTGATCCTAGTTATAATTGACCTTTGACTTTTAGAATTTTCATTTGCCCTCTAGTGTGGGGTTTGATCCTAATTAGGATCAATTATTGATCATTGGAATTTCCATTTACCCCTCAGTATGGAGTGTGATTCTAGTCAAGGTTTTATAAAGAAAAAATATCTTATATAATGGTTTAGAACTCGCATAAGATTTTAAGTTTCTATGAATTAATGACTAGTGAACGAACTAAATGAGATTATGCATACAACTAAAAATATGGCCCAAGAGTTATATGATATGAGTTTTTTATTTTTTGTGTCTTGATTCAAAATTGTTTGGTCATCTCAAAATAGAAATTGGTTGAATGATTCGTTTACCACCTTATAAAAAGGTGTCTAAATACTGTTTTAAGAAAACATCAAATTATTTCTAAAATAAAAAAGAAAAAGCAATTTTTCAAAATTATTTTAGAGAAAAAGGTATTTTACAAAACTGATGTGGTCAAAATATTTTGAATAGAGTCATAAGATCAGTAATAAGGGTCAATTTTGTGAGTTTCAAAGGGGTTGCCTCTTAGCGTTTTGTATGGCACGCCTTGGGGTTCGATCATTTTTGACATTATATTTATCCAATCATGAACAACAATATAATGTCAAGTTATTATTTTCACAAAAACATCTTTTGATTTCAAAATAATAAAAAGGTAGAAAAGGCATATCTCATTAAAAAGATGAGATGCAATCCCAAAACAAAAATATAGAATAGCAAAGTTCCATAAAAAAATAATTGAAAATGTAACACCCTTCTCAGATCAGCTTCCCCAATAATATATGTGTCTCGTTAGAGTTTACTAACCACCTGTTATGTTGATGATGTTCCAATGACAATGTGGTAGATTACATTATCTTTCACAAACTCAACTTGTCCCTTGCTCATCAACTTACAAGCTTGATATTCTAAAATTCTTGTGATTCTTAGTTGAGTAGCTTTGGAAAAAGGTGAAGACGTTTTATGTATCTAGTTTGCAGCAAATTGTAGTGAATTTCAAGGCAAGACAATATGAATATTTGAATAACTTGAGGTGTTGAAGGCAATAATTTGCAAACTTTGATTAATCAGGTAAGTATCAGAAACAAATTTTTGATGAAGTTGTGAAAAGGGATAAATGGGCATATTCATAGTGAGCTTCTCAGCAATGGCTTCCATATATGGGGGCTTCCTTTTGGAGTGAATGGTTTGTCTTATCAAATCGGTTAACCAAGCCATTTTCTTTCTTAGAAAGTTATTTTGTTTTTGTTCAGGCTGGACTCTCATATTTGCCTCTTGTAGATCAGTAGGGGTTGGTGTTTAAAGGTGGGCCTATATTTCTTCTACAAATAAAAGATATGCAATATTGTAAAGTTAATAAATATGATATGCTTGCAAAAAAAAAAGTAAATTGAATACAATTTTGCCCTTCAAAGGGTGGCAATAGTCATCATCCAATATTTTATTACACCGATAAGGAAATTCATATACATCTCAATCAATTTGTAATAAACTAGACTTTTGTAGAATCTATATAATGACTATTTACCACTTAAAAGTCATGGAATTCAGGATGCTACATGTTAGGCTTTCCTTGATGCAATTTATACATAACACATACAGCCTAAGGATAGGTTTTAATCTTTAAGTGAACATGAGTATATTTTCTACCTAGTCTCAAAAGGGTTTTAAATGTCCAATGACAGTCTTTGTAAAGACAATGTGGGGGAATTGCGAGGAATGGTTAAGGCATGTATGTCCACCATTACCAAGTAGGTGCTCAAATATGAGTTGAGTATTTTACGCATCTGAACTTTGACCAATAGTCATAGGGTAAATTGTTAATCCCTACTTAACTTAGTAGATTATGTATGCTCTAAAAAATTAAAGCAAGTGATGTATGAGACATTAATTTGTATTCAATATATAAATGTATGTGCAATATAAGAAAATCAAAGCATAAAAAGTATGCATGCTGATAATAAAAATGTATAGACCAAAAATATAAAACACATCAATCAGATAAACAACAAAGTTTAGTCCATAAGTGTTCCTAGTAGAGTCACCATTTTGTCGCATGTATGCGACATCGTGGCAAACGTCCTCTTAGACCGGGATCTTCGGGATGTCGATGGAAAAGATAAGGAATTATGTCCTTTATTAGTAAAAAAAAAAAGAAGGATGGAGCCTTTACCTAGCATTTTGGTTACTAGAAACCCTAACTGGTCTTGGAGTCTAGATAAAGGAATTGATTGTGTATAAGGAGAATGTATCATCCCTAGTACACCTTACCTAAGGTAAACTGCATTGTTTATTTTTCTAATATAAACTAAGGTAATGTTGTGTTTTCTAATTGTTGGTCTGTCTAAGGTTTTAAAAAAATCTTTCTCGGTGCAGAGGTCCTTATTTTATCAGGTTTTAACCATTCTAATGTCAAAAAATATCTTTTTGTATTTTTCTTTTAATAAAAGGAATACATCTTACGTATAAGTTTATAATCCTTGATATTCAAACAAAAAAAATAAAGTTTTTTGGTATTATATATGCAAATATGATTTTTTTAATTTTCAGAGACTTGACCATTTGCAATTTAAAATAAAATTGTATTTTTTAAAGAAAGATTTTTGTTATTTTTATAGAAGGAACCAATTTAATATAGAAAGAGTGCCTCGTGTGTAAGTTATAATTCTAAGTATTAAATATGGGAGGGTAAAAAAGTAGAGAATCCAAAATCAATTACAAAATAATCTTCAAAAAATTCAAAATTTATTAAAAACTGGACTAAGACGCAAATAAAATGTTTTTATCAAGCTATTTTAAACATGATATCAACTCAAGACGAATTATCGTTCATGAACTCAAAACCGAGTAACACAAAAAATCCACATGAATCTTATTAATTTCACGAACTTCGTTCAAATTTCATGTCAATTCTAATAAATCTACAAAAACCTAAACATAACTCATGTACCAACATTTAACGTTCAAAAACAATCACAACCCAAAAAAAAATAAACTCGCAATTCAACATAAATTATCAAATAAAAAATACAAATCACTTCAAATCAAATAATGTCCAAACACTCCTGAATTTATACACAATAATGAGATTTCGTTCAAAAATTCTTAACATTTTATCAATTTGTCCAAAAAATAATTTGAGGTTATTGATCGGTCTTTTGAGGTGTTTCGCATGCTCGAAAACTACTAGAATCAAGCCTGAAGATTGCTTGAGGTACAATAACATTCCAGAAAGCTTTTGGAAGTGGTGGAACAGTGACGACGCGTGGTCTCCACACGCCATAGCCACTAGCGGCGCGTGGGTTCACGTGCCATCGCTCATGGAAGGCCAAGACCTGGTGGATCTAGAGCAGTTCCTCATCTTCTTCCTCTTTATGCTGGCAATGGAGATCATCACTACCTACAAAAGCATAAAAAATCCACAAACAATCTATTTTATTTCTTTTTTCTTCTCAATTGTTTTTTACCCACTACCTATTGGTTTAACCTTTTTTTTTCTTTATTGTTTCTCGTTGCTATCGATCACCACCATCATTTATGGCTGAGTTAGGATGTTGTTGTGGTCTTCGGTTAGGTGGATGCTATCTGTGGCGGGACTCACAACAACTAGTGGTGACAAGGGTAGTATAGAGATGGGTTTTTTTTTTTTTAATGATGATAGTGGTGGATGAGGAAAGAGACAATGGTGAGGGGATTGGTTTGTTTGTGGTGAAAAGGAGACGATAGGCTTGGTGATGATTGTTGATGTTGTCGTTGGAGATGGTGGTGGGTGAACTTGTGGTGGTCGTGAGTTGTGATGAAGAGGAGAAGGGTCAGTGTGAAATGGGTCAATTCAGGTTAAAAGACGGTTGTCAGTTTTTAAGAGTGAGTGAGAAAAGGGTTGTCTTTATTTTTGTTGGTTTGGAGGTGAAGGAGAGACCAAAGAGGTGCGGTAGTTGTTAAAGGTAGTCTTGGTGATTGGTTCCAATCGTTGGTGGCAAGGAGCCGATCACGACAGGGAAAAAGTAGAGGAAAAAGTTGGTATGTTTTGACTTTGTCAAAGAGAGGCAATGATGGATGGTTGACTTATGTGTTTGCGGTTAAAAATTGTGGCAATGGAAGTTGTTGGAGTCAGGCAATAGGTGTTAGTTCTTTTAGGGATTGAGAGTGAAGAGAGGTTGATTTGCTTTTGGTGGAGAGTGAATAGCTGCTAGTTTGGGAAGATGTACTTGATTGTGATGGACAAAAACTATCTTCAAAGGGAGGTGAAGAGTCTGTGTTTTTCTATATTATTGGCAGAGAGCAAGATAAACCATGGGGGAAGGAGATGATCTAGAAAAAAAAATGAAAATGACCTCTCTTGTGATTTTTTAGAGAAGGGAAATCATGGCCATTTCTTCTTATTTTTCTTCTTTTTTTATTGTTTTGTGTGTGGTATGTGAGGAGAACGAGAGCGGGTCATATTTTTTGGTTCTTTTCTTGGTTTTGGAATTTTTTTGGGAGCTGTGTTTTGGTGTGTGTGATAAATGCTCTTAACTAATTGCCCTCTCTTTTTATGTGTGAGATTCCCTCATTATTTATAGACAAAATAATTTGCCTTTTTCCTCCCAATTGCTTGGTTTCTAAGCAAACTTGGTGACTAAGCAACCCAAAATCACTTTGGTCCCTCACTGTCTTTCTTTCTTTACACTTTGGTCCCCTTGTCCAAATATGTTTTCCTTTTTGATGTATCTTATTTTTTGTATTTTGATATTTTTTTTGGAATGCAATGTCAACGTCAACTCAATAAGAAAAATTTATCGATGATTTTGAAATGAGCGCGTTAAAAACCGAACTCGTCAAAAGTAAATTTTTAAATTTTTTATTCTTTTGAAAAGACATTAAGAATGTCAAAAACAATGCAAATACATCATAAATATATTTTTTGAATTCTTTGTTGTTTTTTTGCTATTTTTTGGATTTTTTTTTTAAAAAAGGGGTAAAAAATCAGGTTATAACAATTTATATAAAACTTAGAGAAAATATTGATGACAACATGTATTATAAGTAATCTGAACGAAAAAGATTATTTGTACCCAACTAATTAGCTATCATTAGTTTAATTCAAACTTATTTAATCTATTGTAATAATACTCTTAAATCATTATCAATTTTCTCTAAAAAATCAAATTCCTCTAAATTTACCAAAATTTTCAACTTAATAATTAAATTGATTAAATGTGAAACACACCCATTAAATAAATCATTATTTATTTCATTATAAAAAACATAAGTTACAAAATCAAAACCAATTTCATCAAATGACAAATAGATAATTTTTTAAAAAATCTCAAACAAACCCTAATATGTACAAATCATACATTCATATAACAAATTTCTATAGGAAAAAACTATAATACAAGTAAACACATAAACAAATTACATATACTACATAAAAATGCTAAAAATTAACATTTTCAAAATGGGTTACAACAACAAATGGGTAGTTTTGCTTACTTGATGTGGTGAATCTTCAAAAACAAAATTAAACCAGAATAGGGGTACTGACAGACTAAGTGTTGAGATGGCTGGATTTGTGATAATGAGAGCTTGATTTGTGACAAAATAAGGAGGGCAAGGATATTGTATGTTGTTTTCTGCAGAATAAAAAGGAAGGAAAAAAAAATGAGAGAGAGAGGAGAGGGGTTGTCTGTTATATTATAATTTAAATATTACTGATGGAATTAGCTATTGACATATTTCATTGGTAATTCCATATGTAATAATGACACGTCACTTTTCTATATATTTTTTTGTTTTTCATTCTTTAACTTCCAACTGTAATTTCCTCAGTATTCACCAATAGAATATTTTCATCGGTAAACCGAGACAAATAGTAACATCATTTTTTGTCGGTAAATGTCACTATAATATACCAACAATATTATTTCCATCAATATTTTTATTTGTATTTTTTTTTTGTTTTTCATTCATTAATTTTCAATTGTAATTTCCTCAATATTCACCAATGAAATATTTTCATCGGTATACCAAGAGAAATAATGACATCATATTCCGTCGGTAAATATCACTATAATTTAGTAACGTATTATTTCCGTCTTTATTTGATAATTTTCTGGTAGTATAAGTATCAAAAACATGCCATTGGACCAAATCGATTTTAATGAATCCAAATCTATAAAAACAATAATAAATTCATATGATGTAATAAAATATCAAAATAATAACGAATTTATATCTTAGTTTAGTATAAAACTAGGTGTTGGAAAAGTGATGGTGACTTTTCATTTCCTTATACTGGTGTTCAGAAATCTTTGTTGTGTTAAAGGTGGCCTAACTCGAGTAAGTGGCTACTTATGTCGACATATATGCATCTGGAAATTTAATTTTGTAGACCTAAACCATGGTTTAATGCTTGTTATATAAACTTCTCCTAGTTTTAATTGATGAAGAATGTTTTGCTTGATATGGTGGGCGATTGAGATTTTTCTTCATTCCATGTATGGGTTTTAGAAATCCAAACCTAGACGAAGCTTGCCTTTTCAACGTGAGTGGCTTTCTTATTTATTTATTTATTTTTGGATTACATTTGATGGGTTGATTTTCTAGGTCAAGAGAATACCTAATGCTTGATGAGTTATTTCCTAATCTTTTTTTCTTGCGCTAATTGCTGAAGATTTTGCTACTTTCTTGGAACTATTCCAAAACTGTTTCAACAATCGACTGATTAGGAAGCCGCCGGCCCGCCCTTGCGAAACAACTATATTTTATCATGTTTGGTTATTATGAAGGGAATGCAGGATAATTTTAAATCTGTGCAATATCAATTCGATCAAGGATATTATCAAGAAATCTGTACAGTGACTAAGGAGGTCAGCTCTTTTATCATTTTTTTAAGTTCAAATCTTTGGACAAACTGTAGTACGGATTGAAAAACAATTAACATAAAAAAAAATATTCAAGTTTTAGAAAATTATTTAGTATTTATTATTAAATCAAACTAAGCAAATCAACTTTAAAATCTTATAATGTGACTCCTTATCTAACCTGTATTTAAAATTAAATCGTGTGTGGAAGTTGTTATGACGTGATTCAATCGACTTGATTGTTACAAAAATAACTCGGTTGACCGATAAAAAAATCTAAGGATAAAATTGACAGAAAAACCTTCCCAACCCAACTTCTTGTTTAGCTTAGGTTTAAAATTAAATCGTGTGTAAGTTACCACAATATAACCTAATCAACTTGGTTGGTCCAAAGACAGCCCCCACTTGAGTGGTAAAAAAAATACAAGGAAACAAATTATGAAATTAATAGGAAAAAAAACATTTTAACCAAATTTCTTGTCTAACCTGATTTTAAAATTATACTGTGTGAGAATTATCTTGATGTGATCCAGTCGACTTAATCCTTTCAAAAGCAATCTGAATAATTGTTAAAATTTATAATAAAATTGAAGAAACAAAAAACACTATTTATATACATATATACTGAATATACATGAAATTTTCCAAATGTTTTAAGTAGAGGAGCTTAATAAAACACAAAAAAACTAATTTTATCCAGTGATGTGTTTTGTACTATCTAAATCATTACTAGACGAACAATATCATGCATCAATCAATCAACGAAATTCTCTCCTTTTTTCTACATAATAAAAAATTTCAGCTTATATATGCTTTCTTTTGGTCATATATTTGAAATATAATGTTAGAAAATAATTTAATTATAAAATTGATGTTTATAAATTCAAGTTTACTCCAAGTTTTGTAACTAGCTAGTTCTTCTAAATTTATGGTAATGTAAACTGACAAATGGATGAATATGTTAAACTATAGAAAGCTTGGGGATGATTTTAAAAGTTGGGGACTGATTTATTAGAAACTGCAGTTGAGGACTGATTAATTTTTAGTTATCTCAAAAACTTAAAAAATAATAATCTGATAGTTGTAGTAATTTTTGGAGTGTTTTCTGAAAAACAGCATTTTTCAAAAAATAAAATAAAATGGAAACTAGCATAGTTCAATTTTTTTTTTAAGAAAATAGCAGATAACATTGGATTATATTATTGATAACAACGCAACCTTTTTTTTTAATATACAATTTTTTTATTTTTAATTAAATCATCAAAATTATGTTGTTTTGGTTGGTAGAGGACAAGTTTTACTTAAAATCTTAAGTTAAACTAAAAAACTTGTATATAATGCTCAATAACGTATTAAATTGCATTAATTTATGTGGCTGTGTTATTTCCTTATTTTGTGCTACTTTTCCATTTTTGAGAGTGCTATTCAAAGAAAATTTAATCTGTGTTCATATAAAGCCACTCGATCTCTGTGCTTTCTTCCATACTCCTTATCCAACAACCTTGTCTTGTTCTATCGTTTCTCGAGAACGAAAATCAAAGGAAACGAGATCGAAAGAGGGCGCACTCATTCCCCGAAAAGATGCAAGACCCAGTTGCAATCATAGTTGGAGCTGGTCCCTCTGGCTTAGCCACCTCTGCCTGCCTAAACCAGCATTCAATCCCTCACATACTCCTTGAAAGAGAAGATTGCTATGCTTCTCTTTGGAAAAAATACTCGTATGATCGTCTACGCCTTCACTTGAGAAAACAGTTCTGCGAGCTACCTCGCATGTCATTTCCTGACTCATACCCCACGTATGTCCCAAAAGATCAGTTCTTACAATACTTAGATGACTATGTTTCCCACTTCAAGATCAGTCCCATGTACCAGAGAAGTGTTGAGTTTGCGAGTTTCGATGAAGAAGCCAAGAAATGGAATGTTAAGGCTAGAAATGTGAGTTCTGGGGAGATTGAGGAATACTCTGCGAGGTTTTTGGTGGTGGCTAGTGGAGAAACGAGCAATCCTTTTATACCAGAGTTCGAAGGATTGAACACTTTCACTGGAGAGGTTCTTCACTCTACTGAATTCAAAAATGGAAAGACTTACTGTGATAAGAATGTTTTGGTTGTTGGGTCTGGTAATTCTGGCATGGAAATAGCATTAGACCTCGCAAACCATGGTGCAAGAACATCAATCGCCATCCGTAGTCCGGTAACTTAGCATTTGGCTCGATCAATCTTTAATTTGTTTATTTCGAGTATAAATTATTAAATGTTTCTAATACTCTGTTTTTTTTTTCTTCTTTCAGAAAATGGTTTGATCTCAAATTATGATAACTAACTAGTATGTGTAGATTAATGAATTGTATATGATTGGACCCATGTTCATGCTTGCAGATTCACATTCTATCGAGGGAGATGGTATACTTGGGATTGAATATGTTGAAGTATTTTTCATGTGGCATGGTGGACAAAGTTATGGTGATGCTTAGCAAACTTGTTTATGGAGACTTAAGCAAGCATGGGATAAAGAGACCAAAAGAGGGGCCGTTTTTCATGAAAGTTGCTTACGGGAAGTATCCAGTTTTCGATGTCGGTACCTGCAACAAAATCAAGTCCGGAGAGATCCAGGTATGTTATACATGTATGAATTAGAGAGAGCAAGTAATGGATTTCTTTTCGGCTTAATTAGCTAGCAAGTCCTTAAATATACCCAAAAAAAAAAAAAATGGCTCACAACGGAGAAATTCTTACATTAATCCGGTTTACCATGAGTCCCACACACACACATGATGGGTTCAGTAATCATTTTGGTAGCTTCTAACTTAGTTATCAGCAATCAATTTGCTACTAATTTGGTGTCAATGACGTGCTGTCGTGCTCAACTCCTCTTTTTGCACACAAAAGTAATGAGATCTCAAATTTATACAGCTGTTGACAACAGTTGGTTCCATGAATGGACGACAACAACTATCATCATCATCATGCTATTTAAAGATTTGTCGTCTTGTTCACCTAAATCATAAGAGTTTATATAATGCGTATGGATCACCTTGGACACATTTAACTTGGAAATTACTTCATTTGTCTAGTAAAGTTCTCTGCAAAACCATGTTGTATTGCCAGAAAGTTCCATTCGGCTAATAATTGACTGTGTTTGTGCTTGCGTGTATGCCGACAGATGATTATGATGATGCTAAGCTCGTGAATTTTGGCTTTTGTGTGCCCAGGTCTTGCCCGCACTAGAAAGCATAAGAGGCAATGAGGTGGTATTTGAAAATGGCAAGTCACACCCCTTTGACACCATTGTTTTTTGTACTGGCTTCGAGAGATCAACTAATAAGTGGCTCAAGGTGGGTAGCTTTATTAAACCAGCAGAAAGTTACCTCACTATTTATGAATCAGTCAGCATAAAGAGATGGAAATACTGCATGTGTTTACGCGCTTTGACCAATTATAGTTGTTTTGACCAGGGGGATGATTACCTTTTGAATGAAGATGGGATTCCAAAGCCAGGTTACCCTAACCATTGGAAGGGGAAGGACGGTTTGTATTGCATTGGATTATCAAGGAGAGGTTTGTATGGAGCTAGCGCGGATGCACAGAATGTAGTCAACGATATCAAGGCACTCATTTAGATGGCTTTTGGTTAATGCCCTGAATTAAAAAGATGGAAATAATAATTAAAAAAAAAAGAGAAAGTTGAAGAGAGACATGATTGTGTTTGATAATAGTGTATAAAAGAGAGTGATTATCTTTTTATTATATTATATTTAATTGATAGTAAATAAGACTATAAAATGTAAAATGTATTATTCTTAAACTTATATATTTTAAAAAAAATTAAATATTATTATTTTTTTCCTTAGTTTTTAATTTAATAATAGTATAATAACCAGTGTTTTAAAACCCGGCCCGGCGGGTCGACCCGGGATCCGGCTGACCCGGTGCCGGAACCGGGCCGGGTTGATGAAAAGACCCGTTAGGGAATTGACCTGGCAAAACCCGGTCGACCTGGTAGTTCGACCCGGGACCCGGTTGACCCGGTAGTTCGACCCGGGACCCGGTTGACCCGGGTAAACCCAGCTGAGACCTGGCTGCTGTTTTATATAGATATATATATGTTCAACGACGTCGTTTTTAGCTTTAGCTTTTTAGTAAGCCTTATTAATTTTTGGCAAGCCTTCTGCCTCTCTCCCTCTCTCTCACTCTCTCGCACTCTCCCACAATCTCACTTAGTTAGCCAAGACTGCAAAAATGGGAAGAAACAATTTCTCGATCTTAAGTCTTAACAATTCTATCTGTCACACTCCTTCCCATTCTCTCCCTCTCTTTCTCCACATATTCCCCAACAGATCATCGCTTCTTAGTCCTCCTCAACGACTTGTCACTCAAATCTTCTCACTCAATCTTCTTCAATTCTCTCAAATCTCGTGGTTTCGATCTTGATTTCAAGCTTGCTGATGACCCAAACTCGCCCTTCAACGTTATGGCCAGTACTTATATGATGACTTAATTCTGTTCTTTCCTTCAATCGAAAGTAAGTTGTTGAATCCAAACAAATTGTTGTTTGTTGTTATCAAGTTGTGATTTTTATGATTCAGTTTTCGTTTTGAGAAAATGGGTTTTGTTACGATTTTGTTTTTTTAGTTTTCTTGGAATAATTTGTAATTTGGGATTTTTTTTAGGATTTGGTGGTGCGTTGGATTTAGCTCTAGCTACTGAATGTGGGGTTGATTTCAATGAGGCTGGTGTAGAATTTATGATGCATTGAATGTTTTTATCATTTTATTTTATAAGAGTCTGTCATTGACGATTTGGCTTGAAAAAAAAAGAGAGCAGGTCCAGGCTTGAAAGCTCGCTGGAATGAGTTTATATAAAGCAGATAATAGAATTATTTTGTTTATCGAGTTTACGTTATATTGTTGGATCCATTGCCTATTTGCCTTGGTTATTGATCAATGATCATAAAAGTTTTTTTTTTTGGGTTGACCCAAGGTTGGCCCGGGTCAACCCATCTGACCCGTGACCCGGTCATTATACCGGGTCAACCACCGGGTCGGGTTTTAAAACTATGATAATAACTTGATTAGAAAACACGAATTAGCCCAATAGATTAAATCAGGTCTAAATTTTAAAAACAAATTTAAAAAAATGGGAGAGAATTAACCCAATAAAAAAACCTAAACGCTTTCATAGTAATAAATATCATGAAACATCAATCCCTCGCGTGTGATTGTATACGTGAGGGTACAAGACGTCTATGGTGTTGCATACTCGACTTTGTTTGAAAAAGATAGGTTTGAAGGTCCTGGAAGGTTTCAGTTGCTCGAGTAGTGGTGAATATATTACCTGTGCGTTTCATTTTCCTAGTTAGCTATTCTCAATCAACTTACCATTTCAGAGCAATTAAGATCGGAGACAGACCGGTTTCGTAAATCCACGATCCCCTGCTAGTAATTCAAAGCCCAAAACAGACACTCTCCAAAACTTATCTTCCCGGTAGCAAACTGGATGTATTATATGCCGCGTCAAATGTAACAATAAATAATTTAATTACACATTTTTTTCTAATCGTTACATCAAATAACTTCAAGGCTGACAAGAAAAATGAGCCCTTCACTAATTAGGCTTTGCCTAATTGATGTCTAAACATGCAAATTGGTTAAAATCTATCTATCTGGGAATGCCCAGCCAACCAAACGGAATGAAAGGATAATTGAATGGAAAGAACGGAAGACCATGATCATGTGATTGCACCAGAAAAGGAGCTCGTGTAATGACCTTGAAAAATGAGCAGAAGCATGGCATTTATCAATTTGGTGTCTTTTGAGGTTATAACCATACTTCCCAACTATTGAGTGTCGTGATAGAGCTCAACTCAGATTGACCTCCCAATTCGGTATCATGCCCAGAGGAGTCCATCAAAGCCAATTTCCAGATTTGAAATTGGGCTGTTGCCAAAATCCTGAACTGCAGCTTGGTTGTCTTTCAATGAATCCACATATGGCTCCGATAGATCGGAAGATCGTTCAGATGGGATTCCATAATCTTTGAGAATGTAGAATGAAGAAGCACTCGCTGCTTCTCTCTCCAGCACAACAAGGTAATTGTCTTCAAACTCGAAAACTAAATATTTGTTCTTGCATGCTGATTAAAATCACAAAAACATGAGGACAAAAGTGAAAAAGGAGTAAGGAACAAAAAAACAGAGAAGGGGCAGTCTGCTTACAATCGACAAGGTGTGCTAGGTGATGGATGTTTTTTATTTGAGTTCCATTGAACTTCAAAACCTGCAAGTTTTTATTCTTCTTAGTACGTGTGCAAATAATGGCAAGCAGGTGCAGATAACAGTTGTTGCTGGTTATAGATAACGTGCCTGTTGATTGCTCATTTCCTCATATCCAAAGTTGACTTCATTTGCCAAGACCTGTCAATAGAATGAAAATAATCAAGGCAGTGCTGTACTGAGATATGCCAACAGTTCGTTAAATTTTTCAATAAAACAAGAATCTTGGCAATGAGATATGATCCTCCTTCAGTAAAACAAAGATTTAATAAGTACAGAAAACTTGCCACTGTAATTAAAGCACACGAGATAGTAGCATCGCATCTGCAAACTTACCTGTGATACGATAACAATTTGCTCCCCTTTGAACCTTGCCAGAGAATAACGTGACTTTGCTAGCAGTTTCAACTGAAGGAAGATAAAACCAATCAAATTAAAAACTATAAAAGTGTATTGGTGACCAATGCAAAAGGTGTTAAAGCAACCTGTCATGGGACTTACCCCTATAGAGTCTTCACATTCCTCCCTGTCAACAGGGGAACAAAATCTCTTGCATTAGCATTATCACTTACAGCAAGAATACTATTATAAATTAACAGATTAATCACATTACTGAGTGCTTGGAAGTATTCATACTCCATCAGTGGTTCTGAAAGTGGGGTAAACACCAAACCAGCAATTATTAAATACGAAGGCTGACCTCCATCAACATGATATGGAACCTTGAAGCAAGAAGATAAGAATCCAATTTTTTTGATATATGAATCTGATAAATCAACTCATATATGATGTAGAGCCAAGATTCTAATGGCATTACCAAATTCACTCTTGGATTAAGAACTACTTTAACTTTCATGAATGACCCAGCTCTAATTATGCCAAGCTCTGCCACATCACCTGTGAATCTGTTTAGAAACACCATTATATACATACAAAAAAGCATGAAGCCCAAAGAACATTGACTATTTGGATATTAAAGAACAGGCTCAAACAAGGTTATGAAGAGACTGAGAAAAAATTCAAAGCCTAACATAAAGAAATAATGGTTGAACTAAAGCCCTTTACTTTTGACTAATAAGATAACGGAATGCAATGCGCTCATTTGATCGAAATGGCACTGTTCCTTCACATCCTACATTAACATCATCAAAGCTCACAATCACGTCCCCCTGAACAGAACAACTACAATCAAAATTCTCAACAGATAAAAATTAGAGGTAGAAAGGAAAATCCATCTCAAGAAGAAATTACTTATTCAAGCTTTTAGTATTATTCATAAATCAAATCACACCACTAACCAATGCAAGAAAATGAGGACTACCAATTCACACAAAGACTGAATCTTGTGTAAAAATAAATTTGCCTGTCTAGAGTTGGTTTTTGGTGTGGCATTATTAGGGAGCTTTTTTATGAAACATAAGTATTGCTATTACATTTTCTTCTATCTTCAGTATTCCTTAATCCTATTGCAGTCCGAACACCAAAAAAATGCAGCATGGATATTTATATATAGATTAGTTTGGCTGACAATATTGAGAAGCACGATAACAATAATCCAAGGTTTTCCTTCCTGATAACATGTTAGCAAGAATAGACTAGTTGCAATTCAAGCTTTGAAGCCACTAATGGCCACTGTACCTCCTTTAAGACTCTATTAGCATCAGAGATTGGTTCAACTCTTCGTACCAACACACCCTGCACAAACCAGATGTTATAAGGGAACTGCTCGACAGATTCATGCTATGAAGTTGCAAGGACATAACTTTCACCGGATATACCAATTGGAGGTTACTGGGGGGGGGGGGGGGGTTGAATGCTTCACAAATTACTTGAAGAAAGCAAACAAAGGCTACAAATGAATTGATTCCTCCATTTTCCATTTTTACAGGAACATTGAAAAACTCCCCCTTCTCTACTAATTGAAAATGTGCAAGTTTTTCACAACATTCAGCAGAATGTTCCATACATTGGCAACATACATGAAACAATCTACAAAATGATACCACAGTTTAATCACATGATAAGTAAAGCTTGAAATTTGTAGAGAAAATATGAAAGTGTACTTCACTTTTAAGGTAATTATAAATGTCTATTAGTTTAGGTACCAAGGAGGTGCTAACCATTCGCTAAAGCAAGAGGAATGAGGTAACAAAGAAGGCTGACTATACATCACATAAACTATATGCAGAATCAGTATGTGGAGAACTCATAAGGGGGCGAGGAAAAAAACTGTCAGTGTGTATAGTTTTAACCCAAAAATCCTCCATACTTCATCCCCCTGAAATAGAGATTTTCATCTCTTTTCATAAACCCAAAAATATTGCTGAAAGTACACAACCACATGAATCACTTTTTCCCCACAACATCTCTAAACTTTTTAGCTCTCAATACACTGAACTGACATAAACTAACAACAACCAACCGTCCCATAAATAACAGCTGCATTTCAAAATTCACTTTTTCCCCATGCGGTTAACCACCTCCAGTACCACTTTCCACCTCCATCATTACTCCTCGATCTGCTCCAGCAACCTCGCATTAGCTGCTGAATTATCCTTCCAAACCTAACTTGATCCACCCATTGGCAAACCACCCATATTCACAAAAAAAAAAAAAAAAGTCTCCGGTACTCAGAATTCGTTTTAGCAAGTCACCATAGTAATGCCACCCCACGCTCATAAAGTTAAACTTGTGTTACCTTGAATTTACAAAAGCACATCCACAGTTTCAAAAGAAAAAAAAAAGACTAGAAAAAATTACAAATTACATGAACAATGCCAGACAATCTGAAAGCCAAAAAAAAAGTGCTTGACAAAGAGGCATACCTCATTAGAATTTACTTTTAACCATGCACGTAATGCTGGATTCTCCAACTTTTGCAGCAACACACCAAGGGAAGGAAAGCCTAGAAGTCAGGCAAAAGGAGTTTTATTGGGACAATCCCAAATCAACTGCATGACCAAGGTACATGCTAGGTTTGCATTACAAAAATCAATCAGGTACCAGTACGTGAAAAGAAAAGCAGAGCAATGGTTAATCTAGAAAGCAACAAGAGATATCATAAATGTTACTAAATAGATTCAAAAGGAATTCAGAACATTCCAAGGCACTGATATATGTCTATAAATACTCTCAACAACCTTCACAACAACAAATGAGAACTAAGAGTATCTACACCAGAGAATAGCCTGCAGGGACCTATTAAAGAACAAGGGTAAGATAATAGTCACATGAAACTAGCAAGTTAAAAGTGGTTATTGAAGAGCCAAAACGAGCAAGAAGCCATTACTACCTTTGCACAAACTTGATAACTAGTAGTTCTATATGATGTTGGTCAAAATAAGAGCATGAAATTTTTAGAGGAAGCTTGGTCCTTAAAATTGGCATGCCTTTCATGCTTGTCAACATTCAAATTCTACACATTGAGTTTCAATGCCAGAACACAGCATAGACAATACAAGGAATACACCATATAAACATATGCAAAAAAGTATCTCACCAGTGTATCTCCCAGTTCTCTCATAGTCATTTAGAAAATGAGATACAACTGTTGTTGGAATCACATATCCAATATTCTCGACCTCTTCAGATCTGTATACCTAAAAGAAATGTCTCATGAAAATGTCACAAGGAAAGAGATGCAGCAAATGGAATATGAGTTGTTTGCTAAATCAACAGCAAAATATGTGGAGAACTTGCTTTTGTTTAAAAACAAGAAAATTATAAACATGATGTAATATCAAGAAGAAACTGCCTGGGGGAACCCTCATTCTTAGAATCTAGTCATATGGAAAAATAATTCTAGACCAAATGAAAACTGGTGCATATCAGCTAGCCAGAGAACCTACCTGAAATGCTACTCCAATGCACTCCCCCTGGTCACTGAATGCAGGACCACCACTGTTACCTATAACTAACTAGTATAAGCAGTAGCTATCACAGAATGGACTAAAGCCCTGAAATAAATAAAAGATGCAGACAAACACACATGCATACACCCATAGAGAGTTGTAATAGTGATGCACCCAGATATATGCAATCTCCAAAATGCAAATATATAACCTGGAGAAGTTTTGACACACGGAATGGATAGACAAATAAATAAGAACATGCATATGTACATACTAACCAGGATTTATTGCTGCATCAATTTGAATGCCCAACAAATCAGATGATCCATGCGCATAAGATGTAACCTGATAATAATAAATTTGATAGCATGATACAGAAAATTTGCTTAAACATGTTGGTCAAGGGAGAACATCACACAGACAATCATAGACATGTCAGAAATAGATGAACAATCATATGATTTCAATGATGGGTAATCAAACCTCTATACGAGACACAACCCCCTTTGTCACTGAAATGGTGTCTCCACCAAGGGGATATCCTACAACTGTTACTGCATCCTGCCCATTTAAAATGCAGCAGAAAATGACTCTCAAAAAGAGAAGTACATACAAAACAATTTGAAACTTATAAGTTAGAATTAGGGCATCAGTCTGCATTTTCATAGGAAAAGTACATGACCTCAGCGTAAACAGTAAATTAAACTATCACTCCAAAGAACTGCTATGATGAACCCCAAAGGTTTATTCTCATGAGCCCAAAAACATTTGATGCAGGTTTAAGTAGCACCAAAATTATAGTTTCTACAATCATTTAACGGGGTGTGATAATTTAGGGCTGTTGCAAATGCTAGGCCAAAAAAGTCTGTAGACCTAAGAAACATGAGGGGAGAGGGCACTGCGACCCTAAGTGAAAGGGTAATTTGACCTGAAGACGTGGTAAGCATCCAAACTCGAGTGGTTCTGCTCCTTCCCAGAATTCCTCACTTTCTACTGAAAGCAAAGCTATATCGCAATCAACTCCTCTGGCCAGTACCTGTGTACAAAATCACTGAGAGGAAAGTAAGTTGCAATACCTTGTATGTCTCACAAGCAAGATCAATCCATGCCTTGGTTTGTTTCCTTTGTTCTATAGCGAATACCATGTCAACAGAAGCATGAGAACTTTGAGAAACTAGTGACAGGTTGAAACAATCATATCGTTTGTTTCCAAAGATGGCAGGCGCAACTGCTAGTAAGAAAGTGCTGGAAGTCATAGCAGACACCAATTTCTCTACACCATGCTTCTTGTAAAAGATGCTTTTTGTTTTTCCAAAAAAAATAACTTCGAACAGATCCACTGAAACTCATTAATATTGGGATTTTCATCCAATTTTCTCAAGATCTATGTACACTTGCTCTCAAAGTACATCTAACACACCCTTATCACTTCCATTTATGGTTTGGGACTTTAAATAATATGGAAAAAGATTAAAAAAGAAAGGGTATAGATACGGAGCTATTAAGATCATTAAAATATCTTGCAACTTCCATAGGATAAAGAAGTACCTTAGCCACATATTTGGTATCATCTCCCCTTCTCTTCACTTTGACCTGCAATCAGAAAAGGAATTTTTAAAAGTTAATTTGACAATCTTTACCTAAATATCATGTCTCAAACTGAAGAAAACACAAATGATTCTTTTGGTTGTATTGAGCAAGTCTCTACCAGTGGCAGGGTGCTCTTATAGGAATTCCAAGCCGGTATTCCATATATATCCCCATGTCCAGTCCCTATGCATCATGCACTTTCTAGCATGTCTATCAAATGGAAAAGGGATGGCCAGAGTTCTCAAGGGCTGTTGATTAGTGACTTAGTCCTTTTGATTTGCTATTATTCTATCTCTAAACACAGCTACCTAGATGTTCTGGTCTTTTGAGGGCTTTTCTTGTGGTTTGATCACTTATGGTAAAAGGCAATTGATAAAATCCAAACTAAGATTGAAAGTTTAGGCATGAAATAACCTGTGTATAATGTTCAACACAATGAGCATTTGTCAAAAGCTTTCCATTGCCGATCATAAAAGCACTGCATAACAAACAAGTAAAGAAATGAAGAAATCAATTTGCAAGACAATGTCGATTCAATAAATAGCATGCACAGCAGAAACGAAATATGAACAGAAATACATCTTAACAGAGCCTGCTGCGACCAAGAATTTCTTATTACCTTAAAAGAAATTTATGGAAGACCTAACATGTAAATATTTCAGAAAACTCACCTTCCTGTGCTTGTGTATTGCCTTTGCTTTTGCCAGGGAAGGGAATAATCAGGCTCAGTATGGGTGCAGTAGACCTAGACACAAAAAAAAAAACATTTTCTAGCAAAGTGCAAGCACATGCAGGAAAAAATAAGTCAATTCTACAAATTTGTGTCAAGGAATTGAAATAGGTAGGCATATTATTGAGAACCAACAGTTGAGAATATTAGTAAATGGTGACGTAAAACTTAGCTTCACACATTAGTTTGGATAGCAATAATTGCTGCTCCCAAACCTCAAGCTTCCGAGGAATATAAAAGAAGAAAGACAATCACATGCACCCTTGTGATAATATGCCCAGTTACTCGGTTATGAATGTATCAACATCTATCAAGATAGAAGGAATTTCTCCTCCAAGTAGTTGTTAAAGTAGCTGAGAGCAATATCTTAGACATCCTTGATGCATCATCTAGCTCTTTGGACAAGACTCATGTTGAATTCTAAAACTACGTAGGACATTCATGGACTGTAAGATAGTTGTGTCAATTGGATTGTCCCATATCTAGTTAGTCACTCATTGCAATTTTAGTAACGAATACAAGAGTAATATCCTGATGAAAACTATACTAATTATGAAGCACAGATTGCAAATAATGATTAACGTGGAGCTTAACAAATAGATGGAATCTGCAAGCATCTACATCTAATAGAACGTAGCATGTTCAAAGACAAAATTAGCAATCACAGGACCTTAACCATCAATTGAATGTCAAAAAGACAGGAAATGACAGAACATAAAATTGCAAGGAAATGGAGTAAAATGTGAAAAAATTATCACCTTGACAACTGCATCTAAAAAAGCTGCATCTTTAAGATTCTGTGGCTCAACCTGAATCAAGAGATGAATAAAAAAAACTTATCTAAATTACTAAAAGCAACAAATGGGAAAAAGGAGAGCATGGAATCACACCTGTTGTTCCTTCATATCAAACTTAGACTCATTCTTATCTTTTCTTTGCCCTCCGAATGACTTAAAAGCCGCTGATTGGGATCTGCCTGCTTTCCTTTTACCCCTGATTCCATCATCATCATCGAGTATATAGGACCTCTCGTCCTTCGATTTCCTCGAAGATTTCTTCTGTGAAACACCTTCCTTCTAAACACAACCAAACCAAGATTTCACAAAATAATCGGTTAAACAGGATAATTTTGACCTTTCTTCTTTTTTAAAAGAAAAAAAAATATCAATTCTAGCTGTGTTAAAGCAGAGATAGTTCCTATTTATGACTTAGAGAGCTGAATTTGCTCAACTAATTAGAATTCCTAGGGTTTTGACTAAAATGACAGTCGATTATGATTCTAATCCAGTACTGAAAGTGCGTTTATTTATTTATAAATGCAAAAAATGAAAAGAAAGAAGGGGGAGAGAGAGAGATAGATTATGGTTTTACAAGTTCTCTATCTCGATTAGAAGAAGGGCGTCTCTTGTGATTGACGACGGCTTTACAAGTGACCGAAGCAATGGAATGATGCGACGTGGCGAGATATCGTTGGGAAGAAACACAGCAACGGAATTTAACGGTGGAGGTGAGAACAGAGAAGCAGCAGTTGGCGACTGCCGTGGCCATGGTTAAAATGATGTAGCTGCTGAGTGAGTGACTCTCTTTCAGCTCAGTCTTGGCTCACTACCTCACTCAGTTTTCTTATCTCTGCCTGCCTGCCTGCCTAGCTAACAAAATGGGATTGGATCAGGTCCCTGGTTTTGGCGCCTTGATATTTGGCCATTTGGAGTGCTTCTTTGATACTTGAGTGACTACTCTACAAAGGTTATGCGCTGTCGTTTAAGGCTCGCCTCGCGATACGATATTACGAGCTGCGCTTCTTCAGTCTCTCCATTTGTTTCGGGTTAAAAATTAAAATAATAATATTATAATTATTTCCCATTTTATTTTATCAAATGTTAAGAGCCACCCCCCTCCCACCTATGAAAACGTAAAAACTTGTTCAGAGAAAAAAATGTTTTATCATAAAACGAAAATAAGGTCAAAATGTTGAGACCTTAAAACTGAGTCTGGAATTCGCAAATGATAAAGTTTTGGCTTTTAATAGCAGATGTATAAAAAAAACCGGATTATATGTAATATTTGTATTATTTAACTTGACTCAACTTGTTAAAATTTGATAATATTGATATTTCAAATGATAATAAATTAAAAAATCTAATAAATAAATATCATGGATAGGGTGCAAGTTGAGATCTTTTAATCCCACTCAACCCGACCCAACCCGTATAACTTAATGTAATCAATCTTAATCCTATGTATAAATAATATTTTTCCTTCTCTCTCTTACTTTTTCCCCTCTCTTTCCTTTTAATTTTATCATTCAAATTTTATGTGCTTAATTAATTATTATTTTTTGTCTTTTACTCATATAATCGGTTCTCTTTTGCATCTCAAAATTTTTTTAAATCATCAAATAATAATGAAATTAATATGCTTAGCCCACAAATATATGTAAAATCCATGAAAGATTGATCGTCAGGGTCTTCTCTAGGAAATACAACATGAACAAAAATAGAAAAAGATTAACACATCTTGCAATGTGTTGCCCTAGATAAAATAAGTTTCAAGGATTGTATCTCTATTTATATAAGAGAATCTTTTGAACTTTTCAATAAACAAATTAATATTTTATCTCCAAGTAGTCTTGGTAGATTTTTTTTTTCATGATGTTGCTTATCTCTATATCTCTAATGAAATTGTCATGTCTTTAAACAAAATCATCATGTCTCCAACGAAAATATCCACTCATCTAGCGATGTCTTTAAATGAATTCTTCAAGTCTCCAATAAAATCTTCATATCTCCAATAAAATATTTATGTCTCTAAGTAATGAGCTTTCTAAACCATCATCATGATAATTTCTCTATTGATTCTCCATTATTTTTCACTCTCCAAGGAAAAGTGTTTTTTGTCCTCGAAGGAATAAACAACTCAAACAAATTTCAAAACTTCTACGTGACATGTTAAAAAAACCACGTGAAAGTAATATGACCTTAAAGTAAATGTTTTTTTCCCTTTTTACTTTTGGTGGTTAAGTCTTTAAACATAAATGTTTGAAAAACTAGGAGGATGGTTATCCAAAAAAATGTTTCTTAATGGTTAGAAATCTGTCCATTTTAGGACAACAAGTTATGACCTAGCTTACCTAGATGTCCGCTATGTTTTTGGCCTTAAACAATCTTATAAGCGGTCCAAGGGACCATTATTCATCTCAAAAGGCTGCTTTCCAGCCTAAAAGACTACTCTCTAGCAAGGTTGTCAATTCCGTTTCGGTAGGTGTTTTGTTTTTTCAATTGGAATGGAATGTTTCAGTTTCGGAGTGTTTCGATGTGCCGTTTCGGGGTTATACTGTTCATATATATATATATAACAAACATAATTCAAATTCATGATAAATTAATTATAAATTATGCAATACAAACACAATGTCAAACAAATATAATTTCAAAATTTAAAATATTTCTAAATAGTCAAGATTAAAT
>Ga0307517_10002495_pt1 | contig 29407 bp, 30 predicted proteins | sample 23_EM_MG_FD_194515 | JGI IMG/M metagenome (GOLD analysis project Ga0307517, IMG submission 194515) | Populus trichocarpa ectomycorrhiza microbial communities from riparian zone in the Pacific Northwest, United States - 23_EM | ecosystem: Host-associated > Plants > Roots > Unclassified | place... | reverse complement strand
AGAGGGTGACCCAGCAACTTCGCCCTCCAGCCACTCCCAATCCCCGAAGATCAGATCCTCGTCGTCGTCCCTGAACGACTCCGGCCTTCGTCCGTCAGCATCGAAGCCGGGGTCTGAACCAAGACCGGGTTTTTGAAGAGAAGCACCAGGCGTGAGGCCAATAACATGTAGTGAGGGATTAAGGTTGTAGGAAATGATGAAAATCGTGAACGCGCATAGCAGGAGGGTGAATTCACGGTAGCTTTTAGTCTTAATATAATGACCACCGGGCGCTAAGGCCTTTGGACAACAAGACCAAACAACCACCTTCGGAGATCGGAACGCGTCAGCTCTCACCTTACCACTCTGTTATCCAGCCCACGCTCTATCACACGACTTTTCACCGCGGCAACAGATTATGGATCCGGCAGACATCGGAAGTTTGATGGGTCAGGTCTCCGGTGGCAGGGGAGGTGCACACGGAGGCGGAGAGGTCACCATGCCCGATAGGCGAGTAATCTATGGTTTCTTTACTCGGGAGACATGAACATGACCACTTTCGCTTGCAGTGGAGAGGTCGTGCATATATCTTCGCTTGCTCTCCTTAAGGTTCGTCTTGACGATCACCTCTCATCTGTTCTCATGCGGACCGCAGATGTTGAAACATGGCCGAGCTGGAGTGCCTATGGAGGTTATGGGGCTTATGCTGGGCGAATTTGTGGATGACTACACTGTTCAAGTCATCGATGTCTTCGCGATGCCTCAATCCGGGACGACTGTTTCCGTCGAATCCGTCGATCACGTTTTCCAAACGAAAATGCTCGAGATGCTCAAACAAACCGGACGGCCTGAGTCTGTGGTCGGGTGGTATCACTCCCATCCGGGCTTCGGCTGTTGGTTGTCGAGCGTCGATATCAACACTCAGCAGTCATTCGAATCCCTCACCTCCCGTTCAGTCGCGGTCGTGATCGACCCCATTCAATCAGTCAAAGGAAAGGTCGTCATTGACGCCTTCAGGCTCATTAACCCACATACAGTCCTCGCCGGTCAGGAGCCCCGCCAAACGACATCTAACATCGGACACATCAATAAACCCAGCATTCAAGCCCTGATCCACGGACTGAACAGGCACTATTATTCGATCGCCGTGAACTACAGGAAAACGGAGCTGGAGCAGGCGATGTTAATGAATCTGCACAAGAGGAACTGGACAGAGGGTTTGAGGTTGAGGGACTTCAAGGGGCATCAAGAAAACAACGAGAAAGCCATCAAGGTCTGTCTTCTTTATCTCAACTTTGGTCTGATGGATGACGGGGATTAGGCAATGTTGTCCCTGTCAGAGGCGTACAATAAATCGGTTCAAGAAGAATCAACGTTGTCGGCAGAACAACTCAAGACGCGACACGTCGGGAAACAAGACCCGAAACGTCATCTTGAGGAAGCGGTGGAAAAAGCGATGGGAGATCAAGTTGTCCAAAATCTGGGGACAATGTTACTCGCGGAACTATAATTTCATGCATCCCCCGTAATGTAATGCCACGTTTTGCGGATCTGAAGTGGCGGCTGGAGCATCTCGCGTGACACGGCCGAGTGCCGTCTGACCATGGGATTTCGCCATTTGAATTTCTTGGTCAAGTAGTCTTGTAACTTACTGGCTACGGTACTTTGTATGCGGCGCTCCGTCGGTGAAGCAAATGATGGAATTACGACCAGAGCTGATTACGGCTAAAACGGTAAGTATGCAAGGAACGGGGGCCTAGTCACTGGGTCAGCATCGTGATGATGACGGGAGGGGAGACACGGGAAATGTCCGAAACATACTGAGTCCGTGACAAATCTACGCCGTTTCAAAAGCGGCCTAGTGTAAGGCTCTAGAGTCTCGGTTTCTTTGAGTGGAGAGGGATAATTCCCATCATCTTCGCCCTCCTGATGGCTTTACTGAGCCGTCGTTGGGACTTCCATGTGAGCTGCGTCTCTGCCCTGCTTACTACACGTCCCATATCTGTCACAAAGTGGGAGAGAAGGACAGGGTTGAAGGATTCTCGAAGCGGGTCGATGCCGAGTTGGTGGAAGACGTCCTTACGACGGGATTCTTTTGCGGACGGACCAAGATAAGGACGCTTAAGGATGATGGGCTTCCTCGTCCGACCTTTCATAGTGAATGTTCCTGGGGTGACGGGCTGTCCGGAAAACGTGAATTACCGCTTCACACCCGTTTATCCTCAGACAATAAACCAACCTCGTACAGTCGGGTCTCCTTGAGCATACCGTCCGTCCATGTCCTCAAGTTCGCTGCAGAACGGTCGGTTTCGGAACAGTGAAGGTCGGGTGAAGAGCCACGTACATGAAGTGGTTTGCTGGATCTGGTACCCGGCCTCCTCTTCCAGGCGCGACTGGGTCTCTTCCACCAGATCTGCGAGGTCTTGGATGGAATCGGAGTGCGCGGCATTTGGCCGTGTCGTCGAGAATGCGCGAACGGTGTTCACCCTGAAGGGGGAAACGCGACGGAGGAGGGCGAGCATTGGGGTGGGTATAGCCGAAGGGAGTAATACGGATCAAGGCAGGCGGGAGCGAGACCGGGGCCAGGCCAGCAGCTCAGATTTTATTGTAGGCTTAACTCGCTGGCGGCGATGCGGACGGCGTCGAGTGGCACAGAGGCGGGGGATAAAAAGAAAATAATAAGAAATGCGAAACCCGGGGCGGTATCTGAATCAGCCATCATTTAGACTGGTTACTGTTCTCGCTCTCACTTGCTCCTCCTTGTCCTCTCCCTCATCGTCATGCCCATCCTCTGAATGCTACGTCTCTGATTGTCCACTCTGTTGTCATCTGCTATCGATCCCACCTCCCGTCTTCGCCATGGCGGACTCCGCTTCTCCTCGTCGACAGCCTCCGTCCCCCCTCGTCTTCTCCCCAGAAACCGTCCTCCCCCCGATCCCAATCAAACACACCGTCCAGCCCATCCCCAATGCCTCCCGCTTAGACACTGTCTCCATGCCCTTTGTCAAGCGTCATGTCACCCGTAGGCTGAAGAACGCTAAGCAGGAGTGCGACAAAGAGCTCCAGCGTGTTATCAACTTCATCACCGCCTTCTTCGAGGAAAAACTGAGAGAGACTTTGGAGGCGGATCAGCCACAGGATGACCGAGACCCCCGCGGGAGGCCCCGCGACATCTCAACCCGTCGTGGTTCTGATACCCTCAAGGAGCCCTTCACCTTCCAACCTGCCGATCTCCGTAATGCCTTGGAGGGTTCCGATGCCGATGCCGATGGCAGCTCTGACGGTGGATACGAAGCTGAGCTAGAGTACCCTCGCTACGGTGTCTCCCGTCAACGTGCATCCCTAGAGGAGTCCCCTGCCGCTAAGGATTCTCACGGGCTTACCAATTGGTCTCCGTCACCTGGTCTGCTCACAGCATCCACTTCATCAAGCCCTGCTTCACTACGACGGCAAAACACGCTGCCTAAAGACAGGCAGAACCTCGGTAGCTCTCCTGCTTCAGAGACAACCAGTCCCAAGAAGCCTCCTCCCAATGTAACCTCCCCTCCGATCGCCTGGTCAAATTCTGGCGGGTCCGCCATCTCTCGTAGGCTTTCAAGGAGTATCCACATCCCCGTGCGACCCCCAAGGTCCGGGCAGAGCTCAAGATCCACATCCCGTTCTCGATCCCCCCTTCCCAGACCCACACATGAGGAGCTCAAACACCGACGGTCTTCTCGCATCCTCATCGATGATCCTGTGGACCCGATCATGTCGACGCTTTACGAGATCATTGGTGTTTCGACAGACGTGATAGAGATGAGCGTCAATCAACTTATTGCACAGCCAAAGATTTGCGAGCAGTTCGTCCAGCGGATCCAGAATATTGGTCGCGCTTGGGACGACCACCCTGATTGGCATGGCAGGAATTGGTATGTTCAAGTCCTCTTGTCCATCGCCTCCCTCAGCCGTGTCGTGGAATGGTGGGAGGCCGAAAGACAGTTCTGGAATTTCGATGAGAAGAAGGAAGAGGAGCAGGACGAACCGCTCATCTTCGTCATGAAACCCGCCTACGAGTCGACCGGCGGCAAAGAAGGAGAGAGCCCTTCAGCCAGCGCCAAGGATCCTTACAAGCTCTCTGCAGACGATGAAAGCAAGCTGAAGATGACAAGACCTCCCAGTCTCACCAAGCGATCGAGGAACGAAGCTGCCAAGGAACATGCGGTCTCCTCAACAGCTACAACCCCCCAACGACCTAGTTTGACGGACAAAGAGGACAGTAGTCGAACGCCTTCCAAGTTTGTGGATACCACGGAGTCAGCGCGCGTCCTTGCCACGGAGAGACTGAGATTGCAGGCGGAGAAGGCCCAGAATCAGAATGTGGTCATGGAGCTTAGTTTGGATGGGGATCACATCCTGTGGATCAATTATGCTTGGGAAAACGTTGTGGGGTGCGCTCCATCCTCTTACATATTGACGCCACCTTCGGGTTTCTAACGTTTGCCCTATTCTTTCTTGTTTTGGTTGCACTATCATTGTTGGCTCCCGGCCGATTTATCGGTTATGTAGAACGGACCCTGAGGAACTCCAGGGAGTCAGGATATCGCATTTATTATCTCCTCCCGATTGGAGTGTCTTTCGCGACGCCACACAACGGTTACAAGAAGACGATTCACACACCATCGAAGTCCGGTTCAAACTCCAGGTAGAACCGGACGACGATAGAGACCATCCAATCATACGTACCATGGAGGGCAAAGGCATGCTCATTATTGACCGAGATGATGCACAACCGTCACACACGATGTGGGTCATCAAACCCGCCCTCCCTCCTACCGTCGACACGATGGCTCCGCCCGTCCAACTGGAAACTGGTGAAATTGGCGATGAACCTCTTCCAACTCCTGCTCCGGGCTTCGTTATGGGACAGTCAGGGGTCGAACCCGTGACGCCATTCCCCCTCGTCCGTCCGATCAACCTGTCGCCGATCCTGTGTAGGATATGCGAATGCAACGTACCTCAGTGGTTCTTCGAGAAACACAACGAGACATGCGTGGAGGTTCACCGACTGGAGGCAGAGATCGCTGATTGTAACGAGTCAGTGGCGGAGTTGAGGAACACGATACGTGACCTCGTTGCTGGGCTCGATAGGTCTTCTCCCGCCCATGTTCCGGAGTATCGAGGTGTCCCGATCTTCATACCGCAGAGCTCATCCGGGTCTAGTTCGCCTCTGCAGATGTTTAGGGCACCACTGAAGATGCAAAAGATGGGCGTGAAGAAGATGCAGCGGCAGCTTCTTGAGAAGTTGGACGATATCCTCCAAATCGCTTTGGAGATCTCGATGCCCGCTCTGCGCGAAGAAGAAAGCAAGGAGCCTATTGAACGACAGAGACTACTTTCCCCGAGCTCTGAACGCAAGATCAGCCAGTTGAGGACGTGGAGCAAACCGACGATAGAGGATGCCGCCTTGACGCAGTTGGCCGATGACGTAGAGAGGGTGATGAGGCAGAAGGTGGACAACGTTACCAGGATGCAGAACGTGATGAAGTATGAGGAGAAGGTCAGGCAGGAGTGGGAGGTCAAGATTGAGGAGGCCCTGAGTCAGCTTGACGAGACGGAGGAGTTGGATGAAGCGGACGAGGACGGTGAGGGTGAAAGCGAGGGGAGTGATGGAGTAGGTGAGACAACTGCAGGCGAAACCCCTAATAAACCTCCTATCTCCGCGGGGGTTGGGGTGAGGACAATGGCTGAGAAGGACGATGAAGGTGATCACTCGAGTACGGCGTCGGAGTACGGGTATGGGGGCGGGGAGGGTGGAGGATCCTCTGGTGGACCCGCGGCCGGCCCTACTCCGACAGGATCGTCATCTCCTGCTCTCTCGGCCGCGAATCAAAAGTACGAACCCCGCCGACCAGGTCGGCCCCAGGCCCACACTACGCGACCGTCTACTCCCTCCTCGGTATCCTCTCCCTTGGCTTTGGCGATCCCGATCACTGCTTCGTTACACACGGACGATATCCCACCTTTGAACGACTTGGCCGATCCTCCAATCACTTTGAGCAAGTCACCCCAACAATGCTTGATGCCTAGTTTGGGAGCGATGCATCCCAGTCCAGTCCTTTCTCCCATGATGGCACCCCCAGAGCCTCCGGTGAAGCGAGCGCACAGCAGGCGACCGTCGACAATACAACCAGTTGCCACCCCCGTGATCGGTTCGAATGGGCAACCCCTCTCTCCCCGCCTCCCTTCTTCTGTACCTCTTTCGAGGACCACTCCAACGTCGATTAAGGATTTCGAGATCATCAAACCGATCAGCAAGGGAGCATTTGGTTCTGTGTTCTTGGCCAAGAAGAAGGTCACCGGCGACTACTTTGCCATCAAGGTTCTCAAGAAGGCGGACATGATTGCGAAGAACCAGATCACGAACGTGAAGGCCGAGCGAATGATCCTCATGCAGCAAGCTGAGTCCCCATTCGTGGCTAAGTTGTATTGGACGTTCCAGAGCAAGGAGAACCTGTACCTCGTGATGGAGTATCTGAACGGCGGAGATTGCGCGGCGTTGATCAAGAGTCTGGGGTCATTGCCGGAGGAGTGGACCAAGAACTACATTGCAGAGGTCGTGCTAGGACTGGAGTACCTGCATGAAAGGGGTGTGGTTCATCGGTGGGTCCCGATTCATAGAGGGTGAAATTATCCGGACTCACTTCCGCCCGTGCCTATAGTGACTTGAAGCCAGATAACCTACTCATCAACCAGCACGGACACCTCAAACTTACGGACTTTGGCCTAAGTCGAATCGGTCTGTTGGGTCGCCAAACGCGCGAGGGCGATGTACTGTCCGAGCGTGGACTCCGTCATCGGACTCGGTACAGCCCTCATTCACGGCCGCCATCCATCGACGCAGCGTACATGACTCACATGTCACATGCCGCCGAGGTTGGAGGTTCGTATTTTAACCCTCGCCCACCGTCAGGGCCGAGGATGGGTTCCTCGCCTTACATAGCTCCCATAGATGACGTCTCTGAGTCGAGCGGGTCCGAGTCTGTATCTGGGCTATTCCCCCTCCGCGGTGGCGTCGCGATCGCACAGGGATCTCACTCGAACAATTACCGCTCGAATGATAGTCCACTGCAGAGCTTCGCTTCGGAGTTGACGCACGAGCTAAGACAACACGCCAGCTCCCAAGCGTCGAACGTGAACACTCCATCGCTAATTTCTATTTCTGGAACACCACCGGCGGAAAAAGGTTTCGTGGGGACGCCCGATTACCTTGCTCCTGAGACGATCTTGGGTTTGAGGGGAGATGACGCCGCCGTTGATTGGGTGTGTTTATCTATCCTTCCGTATGTACACTGTCATTTACTGACCTGAAATGTGTGCACCAGTGGGCTTTGGGTGTCATCACCTATGAGTTCCTCTATGGTATCCCCCCTTTCCACGCCGATACTCCGGAAAAGTTGTTTGAGAACATCCTTTCGGGACACATCGAGTGGCATGAAGACTTCATCGAGATTTCTCCCGAGGCGCGCGACTTCCTGGAACGCCTTATGACGCTAGATCCTGCCAGACGTCTGGGAGCAAATGGTGCCGACGAGGTCAAGAGCCATCCATTCTTGAGCGATATCAATTGGGATGCTGTTACCACCTCCGAAGCTGCGTTCATTCCTCAAGTTACCGACGCCGAATCGACGGATTACTTCGACCCCCGCGGAGCTGTTTTGCAAATCTTCAACGACGATGAACCCCTCTCACTGTTGGCTGGAACAATCCACAAGGCGGAAACCGTCCCCTCTACCTTTGACGCTCCGATTCCCGCTTCCGCTACGGTCCCCGTTCCGTTTGTGCAGAATAAGGAAGTTGTTTCCTCGCCCGCCGATGATTTCGGAGCTTTCAGCTTCAAGAACCTGCCTGTGTTGAAGCAGGCCAATGACGAGGTGATCAGGAAGCTTAAGACGGATCAAATGGCCCCGATCTCGCAGACCTTGGTCGAGACGGGTGTCCAAAACCGCCGACGAAGCCTTTCGCAACGGATGAAGAAGCCCCCGGGGAACGTGGTTACCAGTAATATCGATACGAACAAGGGGTCTCCTACGAATCCTCCTTCACCCGCTACTTCCACGTCTTCGATCGCCTCCTCGCCGTCAAGGACAAATTCTGCACCCGGAAGTGGGAACCATGTTCGTAAGCCATCCGAGTTTGGAGCTGTCGAGCGGTTTAAGCTAAGTCATATGGATGGGGACCTGACACGGAGGAACTCAATGCCCAGTCGGTTACGCACCGCGTCTGTCTCGACCAGCGGAGATGACTCAGCTCCTGGGTCCTATCCAGCATCCATTGCGACGTCGTCGTTCCCCGAGGTCAACACACCTCCTTCCTCAGTGGCGTCGATTGACTTGAAGCGAGGACCAGATCCTAATGATCGAGCCGTGACGTGTCTGCTCGCGGAGGACAACCCGATTACATCAAAGATCATAGAGACGTTGTTGAGCCGCCTTGGATGCAGAGTTGTGGTTGTGGCCGACGGATCCGAGGCGATCAGTGTTGCGATGGGCGATATTAGTGAGTCCATCACATTCCACAGTGCACCGGGGAATATTGACCGACTTTTATTCGCTAGAATTCGACTGCATTCTCATGGATTTACATATGCCTATAGTTGACGGTGAAGGTGCTGCAAGGTACATCAAAAGCACGAACAACAAAAACGCAACTACGCCGATAATTGCCGTTAGTGCCTACAGTGGGTCAGAGATGGAAGCGAGCAACTTGTTCGCCGCCTGCCTGGCGAAACCGCTGCAAAAGGCAGATCTTGTAGCTGCGATGCGCCAACTGGGATTCAAAACGACCCACGCTCACGAACGTGCCGCGAAAAAGGTCGTTCGGTAACTTGTACAAATTCCTCAATCTTCCCTCCCTTCATGTACATGTTCACGTTCTGAATGTCATTCCCATCCCTCTTTCGTGGTCACCCTTTTTCTTTGCGCGATTTCGCAAATGTACTATTTTTTATGCCGGAATTATGTTCTCTAGTCTTCCTCCCCTCCTCCCCCCCTCCCCCTCTTCCGTCAACATTCGTTTGTCCGTCCCCCTTCTTCAACCCAGCTCCCCCTTCTACCGCCCTTACCGACATCTGTCGGTGTCCTCCTCACGTAACATCAACAACCACCAGCTCACGTCAAACACTGCATGCATATCCTTTCGCGGCTTTCCCTACCCGCCCCCCACCGCTCCCTCCGGTCACATATAGTTATCTCTCCTGCATTCTTTCCCTCTCTCCTCCTGCCTCTGTCCATTAGTCATCCGTCGTTAACGCTGTGCATCTGTTACATGATATTATATCGTCCTGCAATTTGTGGTCTTCCCTTACCGTCTGTCTGGTCGTTCTCAAGCCGCCCGGGACCTCCCGTTGCAAATGCCTGATGAATCTGATCGGGGCGATAATCAAGATATGTCGCCGTTAGCAAGGCCGGTGTTTCATCTATCCATTGTCCTTGGCTCAAACTGTTACTACGACGATGATGTACGCGTACGTGAGAGTGCATTTGCTTATATACATGTGTCGGAGTTCCGTTGATCCCCACGACTGCCGATCGCGACTGTGATTGTGGTCTGGCTTGTTCTTGCACTCTGATCGGGTCGCTTTCCTTACGGAGATGGGGGTAAGGGCCTCTCATAGGACCGTTCTCCGAACATCGCAGCGACAGAATTCATGGTGTGGTTGACGACAACCGTATAGTGCCGTTCAGGCAACCTCTTTCCAACGTTAATGCTGTCAAAGACCCACTCTGGTTTCACGATGTGGACTTTGTTTCTTGCGTTCTTGGTCAGGTGCTTGTGGGTCTTGGAACCGTTGAGGCCTTGTGATGTTAGGATGTGGGTTGCGTTGGATGGTGTCAGACTGAGGTCATGGAGGGTGTGTGTGTGAGGGAAGCACTCGTGCGATTGAGTTTGTGGGAGATACGAACAGTACTTGACCGCCGGCGAGGGTGACGGTGCGTTTCATTTCGATGTCGGTCGTGTCACACAGATAACCGTTTATGTACACGCGCACGCCTTCCATGACAAGTTTCTTTGTCTTGGGGGGCTCATCTCCCTTCAACGTGCTTGGGGATGAGCTTGTTGCTGATAAGGTTGAAGGTTGCATCTTGGACGAAGATTTTGAACTTGACGTTGAGGTCGTGCAGGGTCTCTCCTCTTGGTTCTTGAGTTTCTCGCGTCGATTTTTCAAATACAAAGCTCTGTCCATCCTAGAATCAGACCTCTGGTGTCCCGTCGCGGTAGACTCGACATGTTCTGTCCCCCAAAATAATCAAATTAAATTAACGACGCGTCTCGAAATCGATATCCACCACGCGACCAACCTGCTCTCAATGCACTCGTTGAGTGTGTGATTGGATTGTTCTTATCCTTCAAAGTCGATAACAAAAATTTGTTGAGAGCAGTATTCGATGGTCTACGAGTTAAACGTAATGAGGCTATCAGCTGAGGGAGAGGATCGGGACGCGACAGACCTCTTCCCATCGCGTGGTGCGGGTGCCTCGTAGGGGTTATATCTTGAAGCACTCTTCTTCGTATCCTTCTGCTTGAGGTTTGAGGAGGACTTGACGACCGGAAAGTACCTTTCGAGACTCGCCATCGAGAGTTTCAAAAGCGATCCGTAGATTGGGTTGAACCAGGTTGAACCACCCTCGCGTCGGAGTTTAATGCGAATTGTGATTAGCGTCACGTGGGACTTGATTAGGAACAAACGATCTAAACTTGATACGGGGCTGAGTTAACCTAGGGTCGTTACAATCTACGAGGTACACATGTACAAAACAAACGAACACGAGAGGCAAGGAGATACATCACAGGACGCGAACCAGCGACGAATAGTGGGATAACAGACATAGACATAGATACGAGCGAGAGCGATCTTAAATAGGAAGAAAAAGGAGGTGTAGGATTGGGGGACATGACGGGGGATTGTGACTTGCGGAAGGGTCCTTCACGAGACGACTATCGATGCTTTCACCCGGTTCCCTGAGCTGAGAATGAAAAGTCAATACGGGCCAGGAGTAGCACCATTTCCGGAGACATACCCCCGTTCATTGCCGCTTCAATCTGTTGGAGGAGTTTTCTAGTGTTGTCCGCACGCCCCGTGGCCCCGAGCTTCTCAAACCCATCGACGGCGCGCAATGCCTCGGATCTCGCCTCTTCAAACCTATCTTGTCTACACCAAACTTCGGCCTGCAGGTCCAGTGCGATAGCCAGTTGGTATGCATGGTTGTCCGTGTGTGACTTGGCACGTTCAACGTGAGCGTTTGCGTCGTCAAACCTGTATTGGTTGGAAAAGAGCCGTGCCAGGTCATAATGAATCCAAAAAAGCGCGGCGTGCTGATTTAGAAGGGATGCGATTTCGAGGGCCGTCTCGAAATGATGAATAGCCTTGTCTATCTCGCCCTCGGATCGATATGCATAGCCAAGAATACAGTGACATTCGGAGACATGGGATTCTTTGCCTTTCTCCGGGAAGAGTTCGATCGCGCGGGATGCGGCTTCCTTCGCGGCGTCGAGTTGTTTGTCTCCACGCAACAACCAAGCGAGCCCTTTCAAACATCGCGCTTGTTCTGCTGTGTCGCCGATCCGTTCGTAGATTTTCGATGCTTCTTCCGCGCATTGTATTCCTTCCTTGCGAAGGCCCAACAACCGGTTTGCATCAGATAAGTCCCTCAATGCTTGGGCGATCTGATAGTCATCCCCCTGCCCCCTCCAGAGGTCCAAAGCGTGGGTGAGAACCCGTTTGTACTCCATGTGGCGTCCAATTGCTCCGAACAACCGTGAAAGCCGGATCAAGCACAATGGTTTGCTGGGGTGATCGTCTGGGAGCTCCTCGATCCTTGGTGCCAGCACTGTGAGTCGTGGTTTGTGCCAGTAGAGGTAGTGTATGAAAGATGAGCAAGCCTCCCAGACACTGCGTGAGTTTGGGTCAATGGTTGTGAAGACATCAAGCAGATACTCGACATTTGCATCCTCCGACACAATCCACCGTGTTTCACCAAATCCAGGTCCGTTATAATCAATCCAAACTGACAATCGACCGAAGTAGTGGTCCTTGGTCATGCGTAGGAGGGGGAATGATTTTGGATCTTTGGGGCGAAGGTGGTCACGGAGTGGCGCCAGCATTGTGACAAAGCCCTCACTCCGATATGTCAGAGAAAGGACACAGAACTTGTCGAACGTGTTCTTCCTGCCCGGAATCGTGGGGAACAACCGATCAAGGTTCTTCTCGTCCACCCCTTGCGGGAAGAAGGCAACAATCCCGAGGAGGTCCCGGGCCTCGGGCCCGAGTTCTTGAAACATTGCGGAGGAGAGCGAGAGCTTGATGGTCGTGGCAAGACTCTTGTTATGGTCTGTCTGGAGCATATCCGTTCGGTGCTCATCCCACTTGCTGGCCAACTGAGTGGTGTCCCACCTGTTGTGATACGCAACTGTGGCAAGCAGGGTGATTGACAGCGGATGGAAGTCGAGTTGTTCCAGGATGTTGTCGATCAGGGTGGACCGCCTGCCGCGGTTATAGATACAATAGAACGTGTCGCATCCGGCCTCCCTCGACAGTGTCGGAACATTGACCCACTTGCAACCGGTGGGGATAGTAGATATCCGGGATGTGATACACAGGCAGATGTTGCCGAACTGACTGAGCTCTTCCACCACGTCGTATATCTCCTGCGCGTCTGCTCCCTGCGGATCGAGTATGGATTCCGCGTTGTCGAGGACTATGAACATTTTCTTGGAGGATAGGAATGGTCGTAGAAGGGTCAGATCCTCGGGATTTTCGATGCCTGCGCCAATGGCCTTGGAGAGTCGACGGAGGAAATGAGTGAGCGAGGCGGAGAACTTGTCACAGCGGATAAACCGACGGTGCTCGCCAAACCGCCGTTTGATCCGGTCGTCGTGGAGGACGGTTAGGGCGATGGATGTCTTTCCGATTCCGCCAACTCCGATTAGAGCGATTGGCATAAGGCGTTCTGCGAAATCGACGATCTCCTCGATCAGTTCTTCGCGTCCGAAGAAGTTCCTCGGGGGTGGGGGAGGGGACTCTCCAGGTGCACTGGATGCAAGTATAAGATGCTGGACACAACAGTAGTCAAGATCGCTGACCTATTCTGGGTCTGTACAACAGTAAGTCCGTATCTGGTCACAGGGCAAGGGTAACACTCACCGATTGACGTTGGCTTCCGGCCCCTTCCTGACTTTTCAGCACCTCACGACGAAGGTCCGCAACTTCGCGGCGAACCTCAGAAATAATGACACGCGTTTTTGTATCATGGCGAACGTCGGAGGTTCCATGTGCATTCAATGGTGGGGGTGATGAATGACCGGGTGCACTGGAGGCAAATGTTAGACCATGGATTCATTTATAGTCCGGATAGGTAACCTTGCGTGAGTCTATGGAGTAATTAGTGGTTAATCAGTGATGGGTTAAGTACAAGCGATACGTACCACCCGATTCTGACCATCCTTATCCTCACGGGTTTTCAACGTGTTGCGGTGAATGTCGGAAACGGTGGTCCGGGTGCTTACAACGTCATTCCGGACCTCGGGAACGATGGGGTCAGTACCCGCGACGTCGTGACGGACTCCGGAGATGACGGCAAGAGTATTCGAGTCATCACGACGGACGCCAGGAGTATTGTTGTCAGCGTGTGAACCACCGTGATGAACATCGGAAACGATTGCATGGGCGTTCGCGACGTCATGGCGAGTGTCAGAAACGGTTGCCAGTGGATTTAGTACAAGTTGAGCCTGGGGGTGGAAAGTTAACAATGATCATACGAGGTGAACAAGACATACGTTGAAGACTTGAAGAATCCTGGCGAGCTCCGCCCTCCAGATGGCGATCGTCTTTTCATCGTTCTTTTCGTGGAGGAATCGAGAGATCGCATTCCGTTTCCCCCGCTTGACAATCTTCCCCTGGATCTCCGCCGCAGTCCTGCCACCGAAGGCATGGTAAATAAGTTGTGCACAAGATGTATCTCCGCTGGTTTCACTTACACCGTCAACTGCTCAATCGCCTCGAGGACAGATCGACTGAACTCATTCGTTTCTCTCCCCTTGGTCACCCGGTCGAGGGTCATACAGACATCAGCGCAAGCCAGCCCGAGGCCGACGCAGTCCACTTTGTCGATCATCGTGTCCTATATACTACATTAGCCAACGGTTGGTCGATGGGGAAACGGAAACTCACTCTAATCATGGTGAGGAGTACACCGACGGAACCGAAGGCAGCCTTGGCTTGTGTGATCCCCGAGTCCTCCTTCGCGAGATCGACGGCATCGATTGCCCTATTCAACGAAGAGAGAGCACCATCCCGTCCTTTCGGCCGTTGGGACTTGGTTGTCATGGTCGAAACGCGAGGTGGCTGCGAGAAAGCTGCGTGGCGTACAGGCTGCAAGGAGGAACCCGAACCCCGATAGAGATGAGCGGCAATTTTACCATGATACGCCTCGTGCACACGGACCCATTTCGTGAAGCATTTGTGGTGGCAATGTTCAAGGATGCATCCGATCGTTTGATCACAAAACATCTGTTTGCTCTCCCACTCCTCGTCCAAATTCCCTCAAGAAATGCTCCACCTGCCGACCATTGATGTAAGGGGTGTGTTCCATCGGTCCTGACTTGCTTTTGGCTTGGCCTTTCCGGCCGTTACGCCAGAGGCGTCATCTCGAAACACCCATACGTTTTCCATCCTCTCCAAAATCACCGACTGCCCGTCAATCTCCCATATCGGATTTGGCAATTGCATTTGTGGTCTGAACGTGAGGCGAGGCTCAGCCTGGGGTAGTTACGATCTACGAGATACACATGTATAAAACGATTTGAACACGAGAGGCAAGGAGACACATCACAGGATGTGAACCAGCGACGAATAGTGGGACAGAAGGTATAGAGATAGATACAAGTGAGAACGTTCTCGAATAGGGAGGGAGAGAGGGAGGTGTGGGATAGTGGCTTGCGGAAGGGTCCCTCACGAGACAACTGTCGGTGCTTTCATCCGGTTCCCTGAGCTGAGAATGGAAAGTCAATACGGGTCAGGAGTAGCACCATTTCCGGAGACATACCCTTGTTCATTGCCGTTTCAACCCGTTGAAGGAACTTCCTAGTGTGGTCCACACTCTTCGTGACCCCGAGCTTATCAAATACATCAACGGCGCGCAATGCCTCGGATTTCGCCTCTTCAAACCTATCTTGTTTGTACCAAACCCGGGCCTGCAGGTTCATTGCGCGACCCAGATTGTATGCACTATTACTCGTATGTGACTTGGCGTGTTCGATGTGAGCGTTTGCGTCATCGAACCTGTCTTGGTCGAAAAACAGCTGCACCAGCCCGAAATGAGTCCAAAACAGCCGCCCGTGCCAGCCGAAAGAGGATGCAATTTCGAGGGCTGTCTCGTAGTGGTGGATCGCCTTCTCTATCTCGCCCATGGATCGATATGTGCGGCCAAGAACACGGTGACAATCGGAGACATCGGATTCTTGGCCTTTCTCCGGGAAGAGTTCAATCGCACGGGATGCGGCTTCTTTCGCGGCGTCGAGTTGTTTGTCCTCATGTAACAGCGAAGCAAGCCTCTTCAGACACAACGCTTGTTTTTCTGTGTCGCCGAACCGTTCATAAATTTTCAATGCTTCTTCCACGCATTGCATCCCTTCCTTATGGAGGCCTAATAACCGGTTTGCATCAGCTAAGACCCTCAATACTTGAGCAATCTGAGGGTCATCCCCCTGCCCTCTCCAGAGCTCCAAAGCGCAGGTGAGGACCCGCTTGCGTTCCGTGCGATTTCCAAGTCCTTTGAGCAACCGCGCAAGCTGGAACAAGGACACTGGCTTGCAGGGGTGGTCATCCGCGAGCTTCTCGATTCTTTGTCCCAGCATTGTGAGTCGTGGTTTGTGCCAATAGAGGTGTTGGATGAAATCTGAGCAAGCGTCCCAGACATCGTGTGAGTCCGCATCAATGGTTGTGAAGATATCGAGCAGATGCTCAACATTCACATCCTCTGATATGATCCACTGTGTTTCTTTGTAATTGGGTCCGTTGGGATTGATGACAACCGACAATCGACCAAAGTAACAGTCCTTGGTTGTGCGCAGGAGGGGGGATAATTTTGGATCTTTGGGGCGAAGGTGGTCCCGGAGAGGTGCCAGCATCGTGATGAAGCCCTCACTCCGGTATGTCAGAGAAAGGACACAGAACTTGTCGAACATGTTCTTCCTGCCCGGAATTGCGGGGAACAGCCAATCAATTTTCTTCTCATCAACACCTTGCGGGAAGAACGCAGCAACTCCAAGGAGGTCCCGCGCCTCAGGCCCAAGTTCCTGAAACATTGCGGAGGAGAGCGAGAGCTTGATGGCGGTGGCAAGACTCCTATTATGGTCTGTCTGGAGCATATCCGTCCGACGCTCATCCCACTCGCTGGCCAACCGAGCAATGTCCCACCTGTTGTGATGCGCGACCGTGGCAAGTAAGGTGATCGACAGCGGGTGGAACTCGAGTTGCTCCAGGATATTGTTAATCAGGGTGGACCGCTTGTCGTGGTTATATATGTGGTAGAAGGTATCGCACGCAGCGTCCATCGACAGTGTTGGAACATCAACCCGCTTGCAGCCGGAAGGGACAGTAGATATCCGGGAGGTGATACACAAGCAGATGTTGCCGAGCTGACTGAGCTCCTCCACCACCTCGTATATCTCCTGCGCTTCTGTTCTCTGAGGATCAAGTATGGATTCGGCGTTGTCGAGGACTACGAACATTTCCTTGGAGGATAGGAATGGTCGTAGAAGGGTCAGATCTTGAGGGTTTTCGATACCTGCGCCGATGACGTCGGAGAGTCGGCGGAGGAAATGAGTGAGCGAGGCGGAGAACTTGTCACAGCGGATAAACCGACGGTCGTCGCCAAACCGCTGTTTGATCCGGTCGTCGTGGAGGACGGTTAGGGCGATGGATGTCTTCCCGATTCCACCAACACCGATTAGAGCGATTGGCGTAAGGCGTTCTGCGAAATCGGCGATCTCCTCGATCAGCTCGTTGCGTCCGAAGAAATCCCTCGGGGACGGGGGTGGGAATTCCCCAGGTGCGCTAGATGCAAGTATAAGATGCTGGACCGAACAGTAGTCAAGATCGCTGACCTATTTTGAGTCTATACAACAGTAAGTCTGTATTCTGTGACGAAGTACGAGTGACACTCACCGATCGATGTTGACTGCCAGCTCCTTCTTGACTTTTCAGCACCTCACGACGAAGGTCCGAAACGATGGCGCGGGTGTCGGCAACTTCGCGATGAACTTCAGAAATGATGGCACGGGTTCTAACATCATGGCGAACATCGGAGGTTCCATGCGTATTCAATGGTGGGGGTGATGATTCACCAGGTGCACTGGAGGCAAATATTAGACGATGGATTCATTTATACTCCAGATCACAGACCTGGCGTGAGCCTACGGAGTAATAAGTAGTCACTCGGTGACAGGTAAAGTACGAGTGATACGTACCGTCCGATTTGGACCATCCTTATCCCCACGGGCTTTCAATGTGTCGCGGTAAATGTCGGAAACGGTGGTCCGGGTGCTCACAAAATCACTCCAGACCTCGGAAACGATGGGGTCGGTACCCATAACGTCATGATGAACTCCGGAGATGACGGCAAGAGTATTTGAGCCATCACGACGGACGTCGGGGGTATTGTTGTCAGTGTGTGAACTACCGCGATGAACATCGGAAACAATTGCGTGGGCGTCCGCAACATCATGGCGGATGTCAGAAACAGTTGCAGGTGGGTTTATTACAAGTTGAGCCTGAAAGTGGAAAGTTAGCAACGATCGTACGGGGTGATCAAGACATACGTCGAAGACTTGAAGAATCCTGGCGAGCTCCGCCTTCCAGATGGCGATCGTCTTTTCATCATTCTTTGTGTGGAGGAATTGAGAGAGCGCATTCCGTTTCCCCCACTTGACGATCTTCTCCTGGATCTCTGTCACAGTCCTGCCGTCCGAAGTATAGCAAATAAGACAAGCACGGCATACATCTCTGCTGGTTTCTCTTACACCGTCAGTTGGTCAATCACCTCGAGGATGGACCGACCGAACTCATTCGTTTCTCTCCCCTTCATCCCCCGGTCAAGGGCTATGCAGACATCGGCGCAAGCAAGCCCGAGGTCGACGCAGTCCACTTCGTTGATCATCGTGGCCTGTATACTGCATTAGTCAGTAGTCGGTCGATGGGGATGAGAGGGAAACCAACCCTGATAATAGCGAGAAGAATAACGACGGAGCCGAAGGCGGCCTTGGCTTGTGTAATCCTCGAGTCGTTCTTTGCGAGTTCGACGGCCTCAATTGCCTTATTCAACGAAGAGAGAGCGCCATCCGGTCCTTTCGGCCGTTGGGACTTGGTTGTCATGGTCGAAACGCGAGGTGGTTGCGAGAAAGCGGCGTAGCGTAGAGGCTGCAAGGAAGAACCCGAATTCCGATAGAGATGAGCGGTGGTTTTGTCATGACACGCCTCGTGCAATTCTGTGAAGCATTCGTGGCGGCAACATTCGAGGATGCATCCGATCGTTTGATCACCAAACATCTGTTTGTTCCCCTGCCTCTCATTCAAAATGCCCTAAAGAAATGTCCAATCTACTTGCTATTGATGCAAGCGTGTGTGTGTTTTATCAGCTCTGGCTCACTCTTGGCTCGGTCTTACTGATTGCCACGTCGGAGGCATCTTTTCGGGACAGCCATTCGTCTTGCATCCTCTTCCCAATCACCCACTGTCCGTCAATATTCCATGTCGGCTTTCAGGGTTTCTACAACTGGCGAGGATTCAGTCAATGTCCTTTGTCATTCTTCCGTCACCCGTGGGTCACCGGGTCCTCAGGCCCCAGCACGCGTTCCGCTTTTCTCGATGCCGGGCCGGACTCTACTCCTTCAGTTCAGTCCCCATAGGGTGCTGTTTTTTATTCGACGGGCGCAGCAAACCCTCCCTCGGACACCGTTTTCGGCTGCACGTTACCTGCCAGCTAGCCAACAGCAAGTATTACTTGGGCGAATGCATTTCATTGCGCCGTGCCGTACTGTAGACCCCAAGGATTACAGAGAACTAACCTCTCGGTAGGGTGGACATGTGAACTGGATACGTCCTCACAATGGTATACTTTGACGCTAGGCTGGAACACTTCTTTCCTGGTATTGGATCTGCACTCGCATTCGTTCGGGGTCTGGGATTAGGCACGGTCAGTACCCATGGTCGTGGAACTGGGAGTCGATGGGGTGGTAAAATGGAACTGGGTATGGAGACCATGGTGCGAGTGGAGGGCCCGGCCTGTTCGAATCCCCTCCCTAGATAACTTATTTCGATAGCGCTGGACGACAGATGAGCATGACATATTACCCTCAGAAATTCTGTTCCATCCTTTCTCCAATACATTCTATTTCGAACCCTCGAAGCTCACGCCCACACGCAGACCGAATCCCAATTAACCTTCAGGTCAACCCTTCTTGTTCGATGCGCAGATATTGTTCAGAGTTGGCCTGCCCTTTGGATTCCAGCCTAGGACATCGGGCCAAACCATCATCCTCGTGCATTGTTTGATTATTAACCCTAATACTGGGACTGGCGGCCATCCTGCCATCGTACGTCTCGTACAAACAGATCCATTCAATACAGAGAATAGTATTCACGACATTAACTTGAGACAAGTCTCAGTGTAGGGTCGCCACGCTCTACGAGGCATACAGCGGACATGGATGGGTGCAGGTGAAAACATTCTGGAAGAGGAAGAAAATGAGGGATGTACGGGGTTGAGGAACATGACGGAGGATGGTGACTTACGGAAGGGTCCTTCACGAGACAACTATTGATGCTTTCATCAGGTTCCCTGAGCTGAGAATGGAAAGTCAATACGCATCGGAGGTAGTACCATTTCCAGGGACATACCCTTGTTCATTGCCACTTCAATCCATCGGAGGAGCTTCCTAGTATTGTCCGCACGCTCTGTAACCCCGAGCTTCTCAAAGGCATCGAGGGCGCGGAATGCCTCAGATTTCGCCTCTTCGAACCTATCTTGTTTAAACCAAAGTTCAGCCTGCAGGTCCATTGCAACAGCCAGGTCGTATTGGTTATTTGCCGCGTGTGATTTGGCGTGTCCAATATGAGCGTTCGCGTCGTCGAACCTGGCTTGGTCGTAAAACATCCGTGTCAGGGAGTAATGGATCCAAAAAAGGTGATCGTTCCAGCCGAAAGAGGATGCAATTCCGAGGGCTGTCTCGTAGTGGTGGATCGCCTTCTCTATCTCGCCCTTGGATCGATGTATAAGGGCAAGGACACGGTGGCAATCGGAGATCTGGTATTCTTGGCCCTTCTCCGGGAAGAGTTCGATCGCGCGGGATGCGGCTTCCTTCGCGGCGTCGGGTTGTTTGTCGCCACGGAACAGCCAAGCGAGGTCCTTCAAACACGAGGCTTGTTTTACTGTGTCACCGAGCTGTTCGAAAATCTTCAATGCTTCTTCTGCGCATTCTATCCCTTCCTTATGAAGGCCTAACAACCGGTTTGCATCGGCCAAGTCCTTCAATCCATGAGCAATCCGATTATCATTCCCTTGCCCTCGCCAGACCTCCAAAGCGCAGGTGAGGATCTGCTTGCGTTCCGTGAAATTTCCGATTGTTTGGAACAACCGTGCAAGCTGGTATAAGAACGTTGGCTTGCAGGGGTGGTCATTTGGAAGGTTCTCGATCTTTTGTCCTAGAATTGTGAGTCGTGGTTTGTGCCAATGAAGGTGGTGTATGAAAGCCGTGCAAGTGTCCCAAACATCTTCTGAGTTCGCATCAATGGTTGTGAAGATATCGAGCAGATGCTCAACATTCACATCCTCCGACGCGATCCACCGCGTCTCTCCGAAATTGGGTCCGTTTGGGTCGATAGCAACCCACAATCGGCGAAAGTAATGGTCTTTAGCCGTGCACAGGAGGGTGGACGATTTTGGATCTTTGGGACAAAGGTGGTCCCGGAGCGGCGCCAGCATCGTGATGTAGCCCTCACTCCGATATGAGAGAGAGAGAACACAGAACTTGTCAAACATGTTCTTCCTGCCTGGAATTGTGGGGAATAGCCAGTTGAGATTCTTCTCGTCAATCCCTTGAGGGAAGAAGGCAACAATCCCGAGGAGATCCCGGGCCTCGGGCCCGAGTTCTTGAAACATTGCGGAGGAGAGCGAGAGCTTGATCGTCGTGGCAAGGCTCTTGTTATAATCTGTCTGGAGCATATCCGTCCGGTGCTCATCCCACTTGTTGGCCAACTGAGTGGCGTCCCACCTGTTGTGATACGCAACCGTGGCAAGCAGGGTGATTGACAGCGGATGAAAGTCAAGTTGCTCCAGGATGTTGTCGATCAGAGTGGACTGCCTGTCGTAGTCATAGATACAATAGAACGTGTCGCATCCGGCCTCCATTGACAGTGTCGGAACATCGACCCACTTGCAGCCGGTAGGGATAGTAGATATCCGAGATGTAATACACAGGCATATGTTGCTGAATTGACTGAGCTCTTCCACCACGTCGTATATTTCCCGCGCGTCTGCTCCCTGAGGATCGAGTATGGATTCGGCGTTGTCGAGTATGATGAACATTTTCTTCGAGGATAGGAACGGTCGTAGAAGGGTCAGATCCTCGGGATTTTCGATGCCCGCACCAACGACCTTGGAGAGTCGGCGGAGGAAATGGGTGAGCGAGGCAGGGAACTTGTCACAACGGATGAACCGACGGTCGTCGCCAAACCGCCGTTTGATCCGGTCGTCCTGGAGGACGGTTAGGGCGATGGATGTCTTGCCGATTCCGCCAACTCCGATCAGAGCGATCGGCGTAAGGCGTTCTGCAGAATCGACGATTTCCTCGACCAGCTCATTGCGTCCGAAGAAGTTCCTTGGGGGTGGGGGAGCCGATTCCCCAGGCGCACTGGATGCAAGTATAAGATGTTGAACACGGCAGTAATCGGGATCGCTGACCTATTCCGGGTCTATACAACAGTAAGTCTGTATCCGGTGACGGGGCAGGGGTAACACTCACCGATTGATGTTGGCTTCCGGCCCCTTCCTGACTTTTCAGCACCTCACGGCGAAGGTCCTCAACTTCGCGGCGAACCTCAGAAATAATGACACGCGTTCTTGTATCATGGCGAATATCGGAGGTTCCATGCGCATTCAATGGTGGAGGTGATTGACCGGGTGCACTGGAGGTAGATGTTAGACAACGCGTCCTTTTATAGTCCAGGTCGCTGACCTGGCGTGAGTCTACGCAGCAATAAGTTGCCACTCGGTGAAGAGTAAAGCGTGAGTGGTACGTACTGCCCGGTTCTGACCATCCTTATCCTCACGGGTTTTCAACGTGTTGCGGTGAATGTCGGAAACGGCGGTCTTGGGACTTACATCATTCCGGACCTCGGGAACGATGGGGTCAGTACCCACGACGTCATGACGGACTCCGGAGATGACGGTAAGAGTATTCGAGCCATCACGGCCGACGTCGGTGGTATTGTTGTTAATGTGTGAACTATCGTGATGAACATCGGAAACGATTGCGTGGGCGTTCGCGACGTCATGGAAAGTGTCAGAAACGGTTGCATGTGGATTTAGTACAAGTTGAGCCTGAAAGCGGAAAGTTAGCAACGATCGTACGGGGTGAACAAGACATACGTTGAAGACTTGAAGAATCCTGGCGAGCTCCGCCTTCCAGATGGCGATCGTCTTCTCATCGTCCTTTGTATGGAGGAATCGAGAGATCGTATTCCGTTTCCCCAACTTGACGATCTTCTCCTGGATCTCTGTCACAGTCCTGCGATCCATGCCACGGTAAGTAAGTCATGTGAGGTATACATGTCTACTGGTTTCACTTACTCTGTCAATTGGTCAATCGCCTCGAGGACCGACCGGCTAAACTCATTCATTTCTCTCCCCCTCACCCCTCGGTCGAGGGCTATGCAGACATCGGCGCAAGCTAGCCCGAGGTTGACGTAGTCCACTTTGTTGGTCGCTGTGGTCTGTGTACCAGATTAGCCAGTGGTTGGTCGGCAGAGACGAAAAGGAGACCCACCCTGATCAAAACGAGAAGAATAATGACAGAACCAAAGACAGCCTTGGCTTGCGTAATCCTCGAATCGACCTTCGCGAGTTCGACGGCCTCAATTGCCTTATTCAAAGAAGAGAGAGCGCCATCCGGTCCTTTGGGCTGCTGGGACTTGGTTGTCATGGTCGAAACGCAAGGCGAGTGCGAGAAAGCAGCGCGGCGTGCAGGCTGCCGGGAAGAACCCGAATCCCAATAGAGATGAGCGGCAATTCTGTCATGACACGCCTCGTGCACACGGACCCATTTGGCGAAGCATTCGTGGTGGCAATGTTCAAGGATGCATCCGATCGTTTGCTCACAAAACATCCGTTTGCCCCCCCCCCCCCCACACACCTCGTTCAAAATGCCTTGCCTTTCCGGCCGCTACACCAGAGGCGTCTTCTCGAAACACCCATCCGTTATCCATCCTGCCCCAAATCACCGACTGTCCGTCAATCTTCCACATCTGGTCTGGCAATTGCATTCGCGGTCTGAACTTGAGACGAGGCTCGGCCTAAGATCGTTACGATCCACGAGGTACACATGTACAAAACAATTTGAACGAGAGGCAAGGAAACACACCAGAGGATGTGAACCAGCAACGAATAATGGGACAACAGATATAGACATAAACACAAACGAGAACGTTCTCGGATGGGAAGAAAGAGGAAGGTGTTGGATTGAGAAACATGACAGGGGATGGCGACTTGTGGAAGGATCCCTCACGAGACAACTGTCGATGCTTTCATTCGGTTCCCTGGGCTGGGAGTGGAGAGTCAATACAGGCCAGGGGTAGCACCATTTCCGGGGGCTTACTTTCGTTCATTGCCGCTTCAATCTGTTGGAGAAGATCCCTAGTCTTTTCTACTCTCTCCGTGGCACCGAGCTTCTCAACGGCCTCGAGGGCGCGTAATGCCTCAGATTTCGCCTCTTCGAATCGATCTTGTTTATACCAAACTTGGGCCTGCAGGTCCATTGCGAGAGCTAGGCAGTATGCACTATTGCCCGCGTGTGACCCGGCGCGTTCGATGTGAGCGTTTGCGTCGTCGAACCTGGCTTGGTCGGAAAACAGCCGCGCCATGTCGTAGTGGGACCAAAACAGCCGATCGTGCCAGCCGAAAGAGGATGCAATTCCGAGGGCTGTCTCGTAGTGGTGGATCGCCTTCTCTATCTCGCCCTTGGACCGATATATATGGCCAAGCACGCGGTGGCAATCGGAGATCTGGTTTTCTTGGCCTTTCTCCGGGAAGAGATCGATCGCGCGAAATGCGACTTCTTTTGCAGCGTCGAGTTGTTTGTCCTCATGTAACAGCCAGGCGAGGTCGTTCAAGCACCGTGCTTGTATCACTGTGTCGCCGAGCCGTTCGAAAATTTTCAATGCTTCTTCCGCGCATTCTATCCCTTCCTTATGGAGGCCCAGTAACCGGTTTGCGTCGGCCAAGTCCCTCAATATGTCAGCAACCTGACGATCATCCCCCTGCCCTCTCCGGAGCTCCAAAGCGCAGGTGAGGACCCGCTTGCGTTCCTTGCGATTTCCAAGTCCTTTGAGCAACCGTGCAAGCCGTAACAAGGACACTGGCTTGCAGGGGTGGTCATCCGCGAGCTTCTCGATCCTTTGTCCTAGTATTGTGAATCGTGGTTTGTGCCAATATAGGTGGTGTATGAAATATGAGCAGGCGTCCCAGACATTGCGTGAGTCCGCATCAATGGTTGTGAAGATATCGAGCAGATGCTCAACATTCACATCCTCTGATACGATCCACTGCGTTTCTCTGAAATTGGGTCCGTTGGGGTTGATAGCAACCGACAATCGGCCAAAGTAGTGGTCCTTTGTCGTGCACAGGAGGAGGGATGATTTTGGATCTTTGGGGCGAAGGTGGTCCTGGAGTGGCGCCAGCATCGTAACGAAGCCCTCACTCCGATATGTCAGAGAAAGGACACAGAACTTGTCGAATATGTTCTTCCTGCCAGGAATTGTGGAGAATAGCCAATCAAGGTTCTTCTCGTCAACCCCTTGAGGGAAGAATGCCACAACTCCAAGGAGGTCCCGGGCCTCAGGCCCAAGTTCTTGAAACATTGCAGAGGAGAGCGAAAGCTTGATAGTCGTGGCAAGACTCTTGTTATGGTCCGTCTGGAGCATATCCGTTCGGTGCTCATCCCACTTGTCGGCCAACTGAGTGGTGTCCCACCTGTTGTGATACGCAACCGTGGCAAGCAGGGTGATTGACAGCGGATGGAAGTCGAGTTGCTCCAGGATGTTGTCGATCAGAGTGGACTGTCTGTCGTGGTCATAGATACAATAGAACGTGTCGCATCCGGCCTCCCTCGACAGTGTCGGAACATCGACCCACTTGCAGCCGGTAGGGATGGTAGATATCCGGGATGTGATACACAGGCAGATGTTGCCGAATTGACTGAGCTCTTCCACCACGTCGTATATCTTCTGCGCGTCTCCCCCCTGTGGATCGAGTATGGATTCAGCGTTGTCGAGTACTATGAACATTTTCTTCGAGGATAGGAATGGTCGTAGAAGGGTCAGATCCTCGGGATTTTCGATGCCCGCACCAATGACCTTGGAGAGTCGGCGGAGGAAATGAGTGAGCGAGGCCGGGAACTTGTCACAGCGGAGGAACCGACGGTCGTCGCCAAACTGCCGTTTGATCCGGTCGTCGTGGAGGACGGTTAGGGCGATGGATGTCTTGCCGATTCCGCCAACACCGATCAGAGCGATTGGCGTAAGGTGTTCCGCGAAATCGACGATCTCCTCAATCAGCTCGTCACGTCCGAAGAAGTTCCTTGGGGGTGGGGGTGGTGATTCCCCAAGTGCACTGGATGCAAGTATAAGTTGCTGGACCCAACAGTAATCGGGATCGCTGACCTATTCCGGGTCTATACAACGGTAAGTCCGCATCCGGTGATGGGGTAGGGGTAACACTTACTGATCGATGTTGACTTCCAGCCCCTTCCTGGGTTTTCAGCACCTCGCGACGAAGGTCCGTAACTTCACGGCGAACCTCAGAAATAATGGCACGCGTTCTCACATCATGGCGAACATCGGAGGCTCCATGCGCATTCAATGGTGGGAGTGATGATTCACCAGGTGCACTGGGGGCAAATGTTAGACAACGGATCCGTCTATAGTCCAGGTCGCTGACCTGGCGTGAGTCTACGCAGCAATAAGTTGTTACTCGGTGAAGGGTAAATGGGAGTGGAACGTACCGCCCGATTGTGACCATCCTTATCCTCACGGGTTTTCAACGCGTTGCGGTGAATGTCGGAAATGGTGGTCCGGTTGTTCACAACGTCATTCCGGGCCTCAGAAACGATGTGACTGGTACCCGCGACATCATGACGGACTCCAGAGATGACGGCAATAGTATTTGAGCCATCACGACGGACGTCGGGGGTCTTGTTGTCAGCGTGTGCACTATCGTGATGAACATCGGAAACAATCGGGTGGGCGTCCACAGCATCATGGCGGGTGTCAGAAACGGCTGCAGGTGGGTTTATTACAAGTTGAGCCTGAAAGTGGAAAGTTAACAATGGTCGAACGGAGTGAATAGGACATACATCGAAGACTTGAAGAATCCTGGTGAGCTCTAATCCCCAGGTAGCGATCTTCTTTTCATCATTCTTTCTGCGGATGAATCGAGAGATCGCATTCCGTTTCCCCCACTTGACGATCTTCTCCCGGATCTCTGTCACAGTCCTGCAAGTCAAGGTATAGCAAGTAAGACATGCACAGCGTACATCTCTGCTGATTTCACTTACACCGCCAATTGGTCAATCGCCTCGAGGACCGGCCGGCCGAACTCATTCATTTCTCTCCCCCTCACCCCTCGGTCGAGGACTATGCAGACATCGGCGCAAGCTAGCCCGAGGTTGACGTAGTCCACTTTGTTGATCGCTGTTGTCTGTGTACCAGATTATTCAGTGGTTGGTCAATAGAGACGAGAGGGATACCGACCCTGATAATAGCGAGAAGAACAATGACGGAGTCGAAGGCAGCCTTGACTTGTGTAATCCTCGAGTTGGCCTTTGCGAGTTCGACGGCCGCAATTGCCTTGTTCAATGAAGAGAGGGCGCCGTCCCGTCTTTTCGGCCGTTGGGACTCAGTTGTCATGGCCGGGAGGCGGAGCGACTGCGAGAAGGCGGGGTGAGGTGCAGGCTGCGAGAATGGGCCCGAACCCTGATAAAGATGAGCGGCGGTTTTGTCATGATACCCCTCGTGCACACAAACCCATAAAGCCTAGGGCCAACAGGCGGCCGAGCCCGGGACTCCAACAGTTGGGGGCCGTAAATCGAGGTCTGTTGTAGTCACATTTGAATGAACGTGCAAACGTAACTACACTCGAGCGCCGACGCACCTCCTACACCTCTACTTAGGCGCCGATTGTGGGAGAACGAGGTGCACTCGAGACCAGTTGCGAGAGGAGGATGACAAAGCACGAGGGTACGTGCCGGACCAAACAAGTACAACGTACCCGCACTGAAAAATTAAGGTTTCAGGAATAAAAGTCCCGGGAATTTTGTGAAGCATTCGTCGCGGCAACATTCGAAGATGCATCCGATCGTTTGATCACCAAGCGTTTGTTCGTTCCCCACCTCTCGTTCAACGAAGAGAGGGCGCCGTCCCGTCTTTTCGGCCGTCGGGACTCGGTTGTCATGGTCGAAACGCGAGGTGACTGCGAGAAAACGATGTGGTGTGCAGACTACGAGGAAGAACCCGAACCCTGATAGAGATGAGCGGCGATTTGGTCATGACACGCCTCGTGCACACGGACCCATTTGGTGAACTGCCTGTTAACTGATAGTAAGTGCTACTTGGGCTGATGCGTTTCACTGTGCCGTGTCGTACTGTAGACCTCAAGCACATTCCTCTCGGTGGGGGTGGACGCGCAAACCGGATACGTTCTCACGATGGTCTACCCGGATGCTATGCTGGAGCACTTTCCCGGCTGGATGCGATTAACGCGCTGGGCTGCGAGACTAGGGGCCAATGGGACCATCGCGCGTGTGTTGGGAAGTTGCAGGGCGGGTCGGATAAAATTCGAACGCCTCAAACTGTTGGGCAGGCCTTCAGAGAAGCTAGTAGAGACGTGCTTACGCTCGTAGTGCACCTAAGCCAATCTCAGCCGACTTTTGGCGGTTCGACTGCTTGTCCATGATTACAGAAACAGGGCAGGTTAAGATCCGTATGTACAGGGATGAAATGCATGCAGGAAGCACCTAATCCCACAAGACAACACGCAAGGATCTGAGGTCGCGGGTGGTTAAAATGTCAAGCAGCTTTTTGCTCGGTAGACACGGGTGGCACGGTGTTCTGTTAGGTCTGCCGATGGATCAAGTAGCCACAAATTGACGTGAACTTTATCGAAGTGAATCGGCTCTTTCAGCTGGGAGAGACGGTCAGCCCCTGGTTCGATTAAGAGCCGTGCTACCACACACCGCCACAAACTCTGTTTCTATAGGCTTATCAAGATTCCCAAATCCCGTACAAATGACTTTCAGAGCCCCCCCGACCAAAATGTGATCGAGGAACCCGTAGGGAAAGACTTCGAACTGGTGGTGACCCAAGATAGTGTAGTTGAAGCGATAGAGCATGGTTCCAGTCAACCTGCGTCAGTGCTTTCTTGCAGAAAACGTGTAGTCGAGGCGTGGCAGCTGGTCACTTTCTTGTCTGATGCATCTCGGTACAAAGAGGTAACGCCGCAGAATTATGGAGAGAATCCAGATAAACATCCTGTAGTGATGTAAAGGAGGCCGGACCAGGGTATGGGCCGGGACAGGTCAGCGATCGTGTCCAGCGCCCGAACTTGTTCCTCCACTGGCTGGGAGACCCGGTCCCGATTCCGAGGTGATAGAAATGTTCGCTGCCCTCCGTCCACTCCGTCCACTCCCATCTTTCCCTCTCCGACGTCTCCTTAGACCATCCCCCTTGCAATCCATGTCCACCAGGCCCTACAGCGAGGCGGTCGACGCCCTCAACTCTCTCCAAAGCAATGCCGCTACCCTCGAGGCTCTCCGCGCGTCCGGGGGCAGATCAAGCGACTTTGCTATCCCCGAGATGCTCGAGTATCTGCACAGAATCGGTTACAGCGTGAGCCTCGTCCCCGTGTCAGGGCGCATATATTGATGATTTGCGATTCCCAGGCAAGTGATCTCAACAAACTCAACGTCATACATATCACCGGCACAAAAGGAAAAGGCTCAACATCTGCCTTCACAGATTCCATCTTGCGCCAAGTAAAACCGGAGTGGAAAATTGGTCGGTAATTCTCACACGTCTCACCCATCGCGTCTCTAAATCATGATCAGGATTATACACTTCACC